>Ga0307437_1001118_pt1 | contig 18645 bp, 17 predicted proteins | sample SalMarWE160390MG_FD_202146 | JGI IMG/M metagenome (GOLD analysis project Ga0307437, IMG submission 202146) | Salt marsh sediment microbial communities from the Plum Island Ecosystem LTER, Massachusetts, United States - WE1603-90 | ecosystem: Environmental > Aquatic > Marine > Intertidal zone >...
GCGGGTTTGGTAAATAAAACCAAACTTGAAAAATAGGGGAGGCCAGCGTGTCTACCAGGGCCAGTATGTCGGGAACAACGGCGAAATAAGGATGAAGCAGGCCAGGTGAGCCGCCAGATAGAAGATAAACAGCGCCAGTACCGTCCTCTTAAGCTTGCCCGGACTCCTCCTCCGGTAAAAGTCGAGCAGCTGGGATAAGCCCAGCCCCAGGCCGAGGCAGATAGCCCCCACCGTGGGGTAAAAGTAGTAGATATAGCTAACCCGGTCGGTGATAAGGCTGAGCGGTATCCAGACCAGGTAGGTGCCGGTAAACCAGGCGGCGCCGAAGAGCCCGGCCTGGCTGCCTCTAACCGCCCTGTAGACCATGTAGCCGAAAGTGGGCATGATTAAAGCCCAGATAGAGGGGCTGATGGCAGCCAGGTAATGAGGGTTATACCAGTAACCCATCGGCTTATAATATATTAGCCACTCCCAGGGGCGGCTCATGGCGGGGTGGTCAACGGTGGTAAAGGTAAGGCTGCTGCTCAGGCTCAGCATGGTTTTTACCCGGCTAATCGGGTCAACCAGCGCCGAAAAGTCCCGGACAATGGCAAAATCAAACAAAAACATCAGCCCGATGAAGGCCACCGGGGCCGCCACTACGGTAAGGGCAAACCACCAGGAGCGGCCCTGCCGGCGGAACAGCCAGTGGAAGAACATTACCGGCGCCGCCAGAGCGCCGTTGAGCTTGGCCAGGGCGCTTAGGCCCACAGCTACCCCGGAGGATAAGTATCTCCGGCTGGCATAAAGCAGAAACGAGGCCATCATAAAGGTAAGGCAATAGACATCCAGCATGGCCACGCTGGCCTGAACGAAGGTCATGTTTTCCAGTGCCAGCAGAAAGGTGGCTATGGAAGCGGCATCCCGGGACATGTTCAGCCGCCGGCAGAGGAAATAGAAGAGCACAATAGTGGCCGTGCCAAATATAACCGGGAAAAGGCGCCAGCCCCAGGGATTATCGCCGAACAGCTCTATCCCGGCGACGAAAAAGAGCTTGCCTAAAGGTGGGTGCTCCGGGCGCACTATTTCCTGATTTTCGATGATATTCCGGGCTTCGGGAACATAGTGTTTCTCATCCAGAATGAGCTCGGAGGGGCTGGCGATGATAACCAAGTGCATGACCAGCGTCGCTACCACCAGCAGGCAGAGCCAGATATACTCCCACCGATAGGCTCTTGACAGGCTTCTCTTTATTTCCACGTCCACCAGCTACTCATGAAGTAGTTCCACAGGAAGGCCACGGCGATGGCGATAAGGTTGGATATCAGATAGTGTATCCCCAGGACACTGGTAAACAGCAGCAACAGTACGTACTGAATCCCCGCCCCGGCCAGGCAGGTCACGTTGAATTTGAGCAGGCGCATTATAAATGATTTGCCCCTGCCGGTACGCCGGTCGGCGAAGGTGAAATAATCGTTGAGGACAAAGTTGGAAATTATAGAGGCTTCAATAGCGAAAAGAGCCGATACGTAGTACCTCAGGCCGCCAAATTCGGTCAGCAGCCAGAGCAAGCCCTGATTGACGATAACGCCGCTTAAGCCTACAACGCAGAATTTTAACAACCTCTTGAGTTCGCCGGTGCGGGCCATCAGGCTGAAGAGGTGCCTCAGGTAATCTATCTGCTGGCCGGGGTTCAGCTTGCTTTTGCCGGCGCTCCGGTCTTCAAAGATATAGGGGACTTCAACCACCCGCTGGAAGCGGCCGGTGAGCATTACCTCCAGGCTTATCTTATAACCGATGGGCTTGAGCTTTTCCGGAGCCACACTCTGCCGCCGGAACATAAAAAACCCTGACAGCGGGTCTTTTACCGGCCTGGTTGAGGGCAGGAGCAGGTGGGATATTACCAGGGCTACCCTGGATATAATCTTACGGGACAGACCCCAGTTGGGGCAGCCGCCGCCTTCTATGTAGCGGCTGGCCACTACCATATCCGCCCCGCCCTGGAGGGCTTTAATTAATTCGGGGATAACCTCCGGGGGGTGCTGCAGGTCGGCATCCATCACCCCGATAATCTGCCCGGAGGCTTTCTCCAGCCCGTGGACCACCGCCGTGGCCAGCCCTCTCTGGTTGCGGCGGACGATGACCTTTACCGGATAGCGGGAGGCCAGCTCCGAGGCGGCCTCGATAGTGCCGTCGCTGCTGCCGTCATCAACGATTAAGATTTCATAGTCATAGCCGGAGAGGGCCTTATCTATCCTGGCTAAGAGCGGGGCGATATTATCCTTCTCGTTGTAAGTCGGTATGATGATGGAGACGGTATCGGCCACTGTCCCCCCCCTGATGCAATAGCTTAAACCACCCGTATTCTACAACAATACGCCACCTTGTACATAGGGGCATCGGTTTATCTGCCTACGAACCCCTCCCCATGTTAGCGTTTGTTTTGCTTCCCACCCTCCCACCCACTGGGGTTAGCACCCCAATCCTCGCTTTTTCGGGTGGGGGGAGAAGGAAGGGACAATCTCTCTCCTCCGGGGGTGGGGCAGCAGAGTTTAAGAGGCGCAGCCTTTTGGGCGGGTGGGTGGGAAGTAAGAGAACTGGGAAAAGCGGGGTGGGGTATATGTCTCTTTACAACCCCGCATTGATGCTGTATCCTAGCCCTAAGAAAAGCCATGTTATATCAGGCACCGCGCGGAACCTCAGACATCCTGCCCCAGGAACAGGCCTACTGGCGCCATATTGAGCAAATGGTGGCCCACACCGCCCAGCTCTACGGCTACCAGCGCCTGGACGCCCCCGCCTTCGAGGACACCAAGCTCTTTGCCCGCAGCGTGGGCGAGGACACCGACATCGTCACCAAGGAGATGTACACCTTTGAGGACCGGGGGGGCAGCTCGCTCACCCTGAAACCGGAGGGCACCGCTTCCGTCTGCCGCGCCTATCTGGAACACGGTATGAAAAACCTGCCCCAGCCGGTAAAGCTGTATTACATCGCCTCTATATTCAGGTACGAAAGGCCCCAGGCGGGCAGGTACCGCCAGCACTACCAGTTCGGCTACGAGGCTATCGGCGATGACGACCCCGCCCTCGACGGCGAGGTAATCGACATGGCCTGGCAGTTCTTAGCCTCGGTAAAGTTAAGCCGATTATCACTCCAGCTCAACAGCATCGGCTGTAAAAAGTGCCGCCCGAACTATGTGGACGCCCTTAACAATTACTATATCCACTATACTCAGGATCTCTGCCCCGACTGCCGCTCCCGCCTTGCGCGCAACCCGCTGCGCCTGCTCGACTGCAAGAACGAGGCCTGCCTGAAAATAGCTGCATCGGCACCGAAGTGCGCCGACCACCTCTGCTCCGAATGCGCCGGGCACTTCCAGCAATTAAAGAGATACCTGGAGTTGCTTGGCCTGCCCTTCGTGGTCAATAACCAGCTGGTGCGCGGGCTGGACTACTACACCCGCACCGTTTTCGAGATTCAGCCCCAGGGGGGAGGCGCCCAGAGCACCCTGGCCGGCGGGGGCCGCTACGACGGCCTCATCGAGGAGCTGGGGGGCAAACCGACCCCGGCCCTGGGCTTTGCCGCCGGCATCGAGCGGATAATACTTAATCTCAAGAAGCAAAAAATTGATGCCCCGCCACTGCCCCGGCCGCCGGTATTCATCGCCTATATCGGGGAGGAGGCCAAAGCCGAGGCGGTAAAACTGGCGGCGAGTTTAAGGCGGGGGGGCACCGGGGTAATAACGGCGCTGGGGGACAAGAGCCTGAAGGCACAGCTGCGGCAGGCCAATAACCTGGGCGCCAGCTACGCGGTGATTATCGGGGAGGAGGAGGTAAAGGGGGGCACGGTGATAGTGCGGGATATGACCAGCGCCGAGCAGCAAACTATCCCTCTGGCTAAGCTACCGGGAGAACTGCCTCACTAGCTTCCCCAACTTCACTTCACGGCTAAATTATGCTATAATAAATACATATGGCTGCCTTGCAATCATCGGAAATCACCTGTGGTTTGGTAGCCTCTCCTCTAAATAGAAGCTACTCGGGTCTCAGCATCTCCCCTCTGACGGTTCCGCACGGTTTTTCCCCTCACCACCAATAAGGGAGTAAAGAACGATTATGGCGAAGGACAAACCCGCAGCATCCAAGTCAGTGAATAATAACGATTACCAGGCCAAGGATATCCAGGTCCTGGAGGGACGGCAGGCAGTACGCCGCCGCCCCGGTATGTACATCGGCAGCACCGACCAGCGCGGCCTGCACCACCTGGTCTATGAAATCACCTACAACTGCATCGATGAGGCCATGGCCGGCTGCTGCGACAACGTCCTGGTCACCCTATGCCAGGATAACAGCGTCCGGGTGGAAGATGACGGGCGCGGTATCCCGGTAGATATTCACCCCTCAACCAAAATAACCGCCCTGGAAACGGTAATGACCATCCTGCACGCCGGAGCCAAGTTCGGCGGGCACACCTACCAGGTATCCGGCGGCCTGCACGGGGTGGGCGCTTCGGTGGTTAACGCCCTCTCTTCCTGGCTTAAAGCGGATGTCAGGCGTGACGGCAAGCAGTACCACCAGGAATATAAGCTGGGCATCCCCACCGGCGCCGTGGAGGTGGTCGGTAAAGCCAGCGGCACCGGCACCACCGTCGCCTTCCTGCCCGACACGCAGATATTCGGTGAGGCCAAATGTGAGTTTAACACCATCAGCGATCACCTGCGCGAGCTGGCCTACCTGAACAAGGGACTGGAAATATCCATTGTTGACGAGAGGACGGGCCGGGAAAAAACCTACTACTTCGAGGGGGGCATTACCGGATTTGTCCGCCAGCTTAACCGCAACCGGGTGGTGCGCCACCGCCAGCCTATCTATATCTCCAAAGCGGCCAACGGCACCATGGTAGAGGCAGCGATCCAGTATAACGACGGCTTTTCCGAGTCTTCTTTCAGCTTCGCCAACTGCGTCAACACCATTGACGGCGGCACCCACCTCACCGGCTTCCGCTCGGCGCTGACCCGCGCCCTCAATGACTACGCCCGCAAGAACAAGCTGATTAAGGAGGACGAGCCTAATTTAATCGGGGAGGACGTCCGGGAGGGGCTTACCGCCGTTATCAGCGTCAAGCTGGCCGAGGCCCAGTTTGAGGGGCAGACCAAAGGCAAGCTGGGCAATCCGGAGGTAAAGAGCCACGTGGAGAGCGCCGTGGGGGAGGGATTGTCCCTCTACTTTGAAGAGCACCCCGACGACGCCCGCAGAATCGTGGAGAAGTGCCTCCTCGCCGCCAAGGGTAGAGAGGCCGCCCGCAAGGCCAGGGACCTTATCGTCAAGCGGGGCAGCCTGGAAGCGGCCACCCTGCCCGGCAAGCTGGCTGATTGTTCGGAAAGAGACCCCAGCCACAGCGAGCTGTACCTGGTGGAGGGGCCTTCCGCGGGAGGCTCGGCTAAAGAGGGGCGCAACCGCCGCTTTCAGGCTATCCTGCCGCTGCGGGGTAAAATACTCAACGTGGAAAAGGCTTCCCCGGACAAGATGCTGTCCCACGAGGAAATCCGGGCCATCATCACCGCCCTGGGCACCAGCATCGATGACGAATTTGATTTATCCAAGCTGCGCTACCACCGGGTTATCCTGATGACTGACGCCGATGTTGACGGCTCCCACATCCGAACCCTGCTGCTCACCTTCTTTTTCCGCCACATGGCCGAGCTAATCAATAACCAGCACCTCTATATCGCCCAGCCGCCCCTCTACCGGGTCAAGGCGGGCAAGCACCAGCAGTGGGTATATTCGGAGCCGGAGAAGGAAGCGGTCCTGGCCCAGCTCAAGGAGAGCCGCAAGGTGGAGGTGCAGCGCTACAAGGGCCTGGGCGAGATGAGCGCCGAGCAGCTCTGGGAGACCACCATGAACCCGGATACCCGCACCCTGCTGGAGGTAACCGTGGAGGATGCCGTCAAGGCCGACCACATCTTTCACGTTTTGATGGGGGATGAGGTACCGCCGCGCAAGGCCTTTATCCAGGCGCACGCCCGGAGTGTTAAGAACCTGGATATTTAGGATGCTTGGCAAGCTCCAGACAAAGCTTCTTCTGAAGTTTAATACCTTTCGCAGCAAACGATTCCAATGCAAGATCTGCCACCAATTGCTCAGAACCTAAGGAGGCAAGCACGTAGTCACGGCGCCTATACTGGGAGTACCCTCTTATCCAACCAGCGGCTGGGTATAGTTTAGATAGCGGCACGGCCGTTTCTTCACTCAACTTTACCATGCTCTGCTCCCCAGTCTTTTCAACACGAGGCCTTGGTGGAAAGTCAACGAAGACCATATCACAACCTGCTTTCCGCGCCAGTTCTAGCTGCATTGCATCCTTTTTACTCCGTTGTTGCCCTAACTCAAAAAACTCTTGCCTAGAGGCTTTGCCTATCAGCGCCTGCGGTGTTATAACAAGAGCACGCTTTAGCAAAATTCGCTCCCGAAGCTTCTTAACTCTCGCTCTTAGCCCCTTGTTCGTCTGCTTCGAGTTTAACAACCCGTATTCATCCAAACGAAGGAAGTCCACAGCAGATTTTAGATAGATATTATTAACAGCCCACTGCCGACTACGCAGCTCCTGAAGCAATGAGGCTACCATCAGAAATGCCCCTCTAACTTTGTGATGGTTATATACAGATGAAAACAGAAGCATCTTGTTAAATAGAATTTGTTCTAGGACAGTGGCGCCGCCAATATCCACACAAATGAATGGCTCGCCTGTACGAGGATTGAATATAGATAGTGATACAAAAAGCCTATCCGTATCAATTGGTGTGATTAACCCGCTAAAATAGCCATCCCGTCCCATATAATCGAGTTTGTCGGCATCAAACGGCCCATTTATTATTTTACTTAGCCACATAGGGTATTTAGGAGACGCTTGCACTCCGATAATCATATTGGCGACACGCTCCAAGTTAACTTTACCCAGGATATCTGGTTTTATTCTCCCTTCCACATCATAGCGACTAATTATTTCTTGCCACAGCTTGCGTAACCGTGAACTTCTCACTATGTAAAAGGAAAGAATCTCATGTCCTTTAGCTTCTTTGAACAGTTCCGGTTTGGCACGCCTTAAAGCCCTTATCTCACCAGCCGGATCCCAGTCGTCATAGACGATTTCAGAAGCATGGCTGAATACGGCGTGACCACAGTCGTGAAGCAAAGCAGCAAGTCGCAACTCAGTAGCCTGCACCTCATCAATGACTTCCCCGCTTGAACTACTATTTAGCGCATCAATCATTTTCTGGGCATAAGTAACGACTCCTAATGAATGCTCAAATCTAGTATGAGTCGCGGCGGGGTAGGTTAAATATGCCAGTGCTGTCTGGTGAACTCGCCTCAAGCGCTGCATGAGAGGACTATCTATGAGGTTAACTTCATGCCGGTAGAAAACATTATGCCCTAAAATGGCGTCACGGATTATCTTATCACCACGGATTTTGAGCGGCACATACCCTTCGAGCAGACCCTGAAGAAAATCCTCTATGCGGTTCTCAAAATCACTTGTGGCATTATTAGGCACTATCCCTTCCTTAGGGCTTTGCTATACAGCTGGTCAAATTCATCGGCAAGGCTTCTCAGTTGACTTTGCTCAGATTTATTCCGCCGTTTGCTTATGGCTTTCCTAAAGAGATCTAACTTTGATGCTGGAATTTTTAGATACCTATACCAAGGATTTTCTACTGCCATAATCCCACTCGCCCCAAGGTCAAAAAGGATATCCTCGAGCACCCCAGAAACTGGCACAGTATCTGCCGGGCCATGGGTAAAACTCATATCCTGCAACCAAGTAGGATATTTTTCACGTAATTCAGCAAACGCTCGATATAATGCCTGAACCCTCAATCGCCTAGCATACCGTTTTTCTCTTTCACTTTGGAAGCAAAATGCAGCTAACACTGCATCCACCAAGCGGAGTTCATCCTCAGTAGATTCTTCCGTCTCCCCCTTCTTCAAACGTGAAGAAACCATCTGCTGCCTCCTTTTCGACTTACTTCCTCTTCCCAATACCGATTATAGCACATTTGTTCTAATATGTAAAGAGAGCTACCGCCAGCAATCCTACCACATTTTGTTTTACCCTACTACCCCCCCACTCTGTTCCTTGTCCCGCTTATACTTGTCGACCTCTTTGGACACCTGCTTCAGCAGTATCATCCCAGCTATATCAGCTTCACTACGACCATAATAGGGACTATCCTCCAGCGTCTTCAACTCACGTATTTGCTCTTTTAAATCGGGAGCGCCGTTCTTGACTTTATATGAGTAGCTTCCTCTTTCCCGATTGTTTTTACCACTTTGTAATGCATTACTTTGCTTCATTTTACATCAATGTACATCATTTTGATGCATTTTATCACAAATAATACTGGTTGTCAATACAGAGCGAATTTTTACTTTATATACAGCCCATGCTCAATGATATATCGCTCCACCGCCTCGGGGACGAGCTGGTGAACGGACAGACCCCGGGCCACCCGGGCCCTGATTTCGGAAGCGCTGATTTCTATCTGCGGCGTGTCCAGCATCACCAGGCTCTTAGCCAGGCCGGGGATAGCCGCTTCCAGGGAGTCCAGGTCGGGGGAGGCAACGCCCACCCGGCGGAGGGGTACCAAGCGGCACAGCTTGACCAGCCGTGACGGCTGGTGCCACCGGGGAAGCTGGTTTAAATTGTCCCAGCCCAGAATGAAGAACAGCTTATCATCAGCCCCAATTTGATTGCGGAGTTCGGCCATGGTGTCCACCGTGTAGGAAGGGCCGGGTCTATCTATCTCCATAGTTGACAGCTTGAAAGCAGGCTCATCGGCAATGGCCAGGCGCACCATCTCCACCCGATGCTGGGGCGGCGAGATGGCGTTGGCGTTATTAAGCTTGAGCCAGGGCTGGCCCGCCGGCACGAAGAGGACTTCGGCTAAATCGAGGCGGGCGCGCACCTCCTCGGCGATAATCAGATGCCCCATATGGATGGGGTCAAAGGTTCCCCCCAGCACGCCGATGTTCATTTTTGCCCCCGATAGGGTCTGGGCTGGGGGCGAAAGACCTTCTTCGGCACCTTACCGCCAGCCTTGGTCTGCGGGATTGACTGGAGTAAATCCATTGTTTCGGCCATTAGCTCGGGGAGTCCCCGGCCGCTGGCCGCCGAGACGAAAAAGGCATGAGTGCCGACGGCGCTAAAGCTGGCCGAGATAGCGGCCAGCCGGGCCTCGACCTGGGGCAGGTCAATCTTGTTCACCGCCACCAGCTGCGGCTTCTTACCCAGCGCCGGGTTAAACAGGCTGAGCTCGGTGTTTACCTGAGCCATATCAGCCGCCGGCGACTCTGAGCTGCCGTCGACCAGGTGGATGAGCACCCGGGTGCGCTCAATATGGCGCAGAAAATCGTGCCCCAGCCCCCGGCCCAGGTGGGCGTCCTCAATCAGCCCCGGAATTTCGGCCATGATAAAGCTGCGCGGGCCGACCTCGACCACACCCAAAGCCGGTTCGCGGGTGGTGAAGGGGTAACTGGCTATCTTGGGCCTGGCCGCGGAAACCGCCGACAGCAGAGTTGACTTGCCCACGTTGGGGTAGCCGATAAGGCCGACATCGGCGATGAGTTTGAGCTCCAGGATGATGTCCAGCTCCTCCACCCGCTCCCCCGGCTGGGCAATCTGCGGCGCCCGGTTGGTCGAGGTGGCGAAATGGGTATTACCCTTACCTCCCCGGCCACCCTTAGCCACCACCACTGACTGTCCCGGCCGTTCCAAATCGGCAATAAAGCTATCACCGCCTACCGGCGAACAGCTAACCACCGTCCCCGCCGGCACAGCCAATACCAGGTCTTCCCCTTTTTTCCCATACTTCTTCTTGCCGGCCCCATCCCTGCCCCGGCCGGCTTTATAGTATCTCTTCCGCCGGAAAGACCTCAAGCTGGTAACCTCTTCGCCGGCCAGCACCACTACACTGCCGCCATCGCCGCCGTCGCCACCATCAGGGCCGCCAAAGGGAACAAACTTCTCGTGGCGGAAGCTGACCACGCCGTTGCCCCCATCGCCGGGCTTAACCGTTATCTCAACCCTATCTATCATTACTTTTCTGCTTTATCAACAATTTTGCTATTCTTTAGTAGTTATTAGGTATTCCATACTTTATACCATAGGTTTGTACTAACAGCACTAATTATAATACCTTTAGCTACCTGGTGGCTAGGCGGACCGTCCGATTGGGGTAAAAGGGGCTAAATACCAAGCTGTTTTGTTTTGACTTATCCACAAAAAGGGGCGGTTTTGTAACGTCATTGACGTTGGCCCTGTTAGCTGCTTGTTTATAGACGGTGGTTTGTGGTGGAAAGGTCCGGTTTAGCTAACGGCGGGATCTGGGCGGGCGCTGAAGCTTTTTTTGAATGTCCAGCACCTGGCGCCGCAGGTAGGGGTCGTTGGCCATGTCGCGGGATATCTTGCGGCAGGCGTGGATAACGGTGGCATGGTCGCGGTTGCCGAAATCCAGCCCTATCTGGGCCAGCGAGCAGCTTGAACCTTCTTTGAGCAGGTACATGGCTACCTGCCGGGCTAAAGCGGTAGCCCGGTCTCGCTTGCGGCCGGCTAGGTCGGCCGGGGTGAGCTTAAAGCGTTCGGCGACCACCTTAATCACCAGCTCCGGGTCGAGGGTGGCCTGGTTACTGCTGGGGGTGATGCCCTGCACCGCCCGGGCAGCCAGCTCCGGGGTGAGGATGGCGCCGAAGAGCTTGGCGTAGGCCACCGCCCGGTTCAGCGAGCCTTCCAACTCCCTGATGTTCTGCTGGATGCGCTGGGCGATGAACTCCAGCACCTCCAGGGCTACCTCTACCTCCTGCTGCTTGGCCTTGGCCTTTAAGATGGCCAGACGGGTGTCAAAATCGGGCGGTTGGATATCGGCAATGAGCCCCCACTCGAAGCGGGAGCAGAGGCGGTCGCCCATGTCGGGCAGGGACTTGGGGGGGCGGTCGCTGGCCAGGACAATCTGGCGGTTGGCGTTGTGCAGCTCGTTGAAGGTGTGGAAGAAACTCTCTTCGGTCTGCTCCTTGCCGACCAGGAATTGGATGTCATCTATCAACAACATATCAACATGGCGGTACTTATGGCGGAACTCGGCGGTGCTCTTGGCCTGGAGGGCGCCGACGAACTCGTTGGTGAATTGCTCGGCGCTGACATAGAGCGCCTTGATGTTTCCCTCTTGCGCCAGGTGGTAGATGGCCTGCATGAGGTGGGTCTTGCCCAGGCCCACCCCGCCGTAGATGAAGAGCGGATTGTAGCTGGCGCCCGGCTTTTCGGCGACGCTCCGGGCGGCGGTGTAGGCCAGGCGGCTGCCTTCGCTGACCACGAAGCTTTCGAAGGTATATTTGTCGTTGCCGCCGGGATGGGTGGAGGCCTTGCCCGCCTTTTCCCGTGCCGGGGTTACCTCAAAATGGACCTCGATACCGGGGTGGATAAGCCCGATGAGCGTCTTTTCAATCAGGGAGCGCTGGTTCCGGGATAGATACTCGGCGACGAAGGTATTGGGAACCCCGACCACGAAGCGGTTATCCTCAAAGCTGAAGCCGGTGGTCTTTTCCAGCCAGGTGCGGTAGTTAGTCTTGGTTACCTGAAGTTGCAGTTCGCCCAGGGCGGTTTCCCAGATTTCTTGTGCCGGCCTGGCTTGCATATATTCCTCTTGTTAACTCCTGTCTTTATTTAAGCGGCAAAAACCAGAGCCAAAGTTGACCAGGCGGTCTATTGGGGGAAGAGAATTAGAGGACTGGTTATTAGGATAATGGGTGGTTTGGGGGATGGCAAGCTTTTTGGGGCTGGTTTTGGGGGGTTAGGGGGGGGTGGATGCCCTTATTAGCTCCGTCTGGCTTGTTTTTTTGGCCGATATCGGGAAGACAGATACAAAAAGGAAAACTTGTTGCTAAAAATTTTTGGTGTTAAAATTCTAGTGCCGGGAGGAAAAAATGCGCCTTGTTTTTATGGGTAGCCCCCAGTTTGCCGTCCCCACTCTGGAGCACCTGCTGCTGGATAAATATCAGGTGGCGGCGGTCTATACCCAGCCGGACCGGCCGGCGGGGAGGGGGCGGGGCCTGGTGGCTTCCCCGGTGAAACAGATTGCCCAAGCCCGGGGGCTGATGATAGTGCAGCCGGCCAGCCTGAAGGCAGCCGGGGTGGTGGAGCAGCTTGGGGGCTTTAAGCCCGATGTTATCGTGGTGGCCGCCTTCGGCCAGATTCTGACTAAACCGGTGCTGGGGCTGCCCAGATTGGGCTGCCTAAATGTTCACCCCTCGCTGTTGCCCCGTTTCCGGGGGGCCTCGCCGGTGGCCTCGACCATCCTGGCCGGCGACGATTTTAGCGGCGTCAGTATTATGTTGATGGACGAGGGGCTGGATACCGGGCCGGTACTGGCCAGAGCCCAGATTCCCGTTTCTCCCCAGGATACCACCGGCTCGCTTACCGCCAAGCTCTCTTGGCTGGGAGCTCAGTTGCTGGGGGAGGTTCTGCTGGGCTGGAGCCGGGGAGAGCTCGTCCCTCAGCCCCAGAATGGAGCTGAGGCGACCTACTGCGGCCCAATCACTAAAGAAGAGGGGGAGATTGACTGGCGTCTGCCGGCGGTAGATATCTGGCGGCGGGTGCGGGCCTTTAACCCTTGGCCGGGTTGCTATACGCGGTGGCGGGGTAAGAGCCTCAAGATAATAGAGGCGGGGCTGCTGGAAGAGGGGAGCACCGCTAAAGCGGGGGAGGTGGTAGCAGTGGGCTCAAAAGCTGGCTTTGGCGTTGGCACCGGCGATGGGGTTCTGGCCGTTTCTAAAGTCCAGTTGGAGGGGAAGAAAGCCATGTCTGCTGCCGAATTTTGGCGGGGGCAGCGGGATTTCCTGGGAGCGGTGCTGCCATCCAGTTAAAAAGGAGGCTTGTTTGTCTTCACCTAAGGATTTGAGCCGGTTTTCGGCTTTAGTTGAAATTATCGCCAGATTAAGAGCGCCCGATGGCTGCCCATGGGACCGGAAGCAGACCCACGCCTCCCTGCGAAATAACCTGCTGGCCGAGTGCTATGAAGTTCTGGAAGCACTGGACGAGGGGGATTCGGCCAAGCTCAGGGATGAACTGGGCGACCTGCTGATGCAGATTGTGCTCCACGCCCAGATTGCCGGCGAGGCCGGCGAGTTCGGGTTGGGGGAGGTGGTAGAGAACATCAACACCAAGCTCATCCACCGCCACCCCCATATCTTCGGCTCCAAGAAAGTAAAGGATGCCGAGGAGGTGGCGCTTAACTGGGAGGAGCTTAAAGGGGAGGAGAGGGCGCCCGATGCCTCCATCTTGGAGAGCGTGCCCAAGCCGATGCCGGCCCTGGGCTACAGCCAGGAGATTCAGCGCCGGGCGGCTCATCTTGGTTTTGACTGGGAGGACGACAGCGGCGTTATCGACAAGCTGGCCGAGGAGGTCGGTGAGTTCCGCCGAGCCGGGGCTGAGAAGGAGAAAGCTGAGGAGTTCGGCGACCTGCTCTTTACCCTGGCTAATATCGGCCGCCGGATGGGGATAGACCTGGAAACGGCGCTGCGGGAGGCCAACAGGCGCTTCTATGAGCGCTTTACCTATATGGAGGATGCCTGCCGTAAGCGGGGGCTGAACTTTGGTGAGCTGTCCTTTGACGAGCAGAACGCCCTCTGGGAGGAAGCCAAGAAGAGGGTGGGGAAAACTAAGGATGATTGAAGTAGGGGATTTATTAGGCCCTTGCGCTACGTTATCGGCTGTAGCTCTAGCAGTTTTCGCCTTTGCTTTTCCACGGGCACTTACAGCATATAAAGAAAAGAGGGCAGCTTTGGTTGCAGCAGATGTCCCTGAGCCTGTTAAAAAGCAGAATTTGTTCGTCTTGTTTGTATTCGGAGATAGTTATTTATTACTTGTGACAAGCATTGTATCGTTGGCTATTGGGGTGTCTTTTGTCCTTATTCTATATCGTTCCATAAGGCTTTATTTAGCCTCACCTGTATTCACACTAGATCGTATTCTCGGGGATTTCAGCACCTTACTCTTTATGTTAGTCTTAATTTTAGCGGTTTTTTTAGTGGCTTCTTTAACATTATTTACGACCGAGGTAATCATAGGCGAAGAGAAACTCCCGTTGCTGGCTAGAGTATATGCGCGTAGTGTATTAGGGCGTCGTTATAGTAAAGTGGACGCTGACAGTTTAGTGCCTGAGGCTAGAAAACTATATGAAAAAGAGGCATTTGGGGAATCGGTATTGTATAGCATGGCGTCGCTGGAATTAGCTTTAAGGAACAAGTTAGACCTCCCCGAGGGCGTTGGCTTTGGAAAGCTTCTTGGCAGTGTGAGGGATAAGTTGGGAGAGGTGATTTCGGCTGAGGAACTGATTGAAATTCGAAGAGTGAGAAATATCGCTGCACACCCCTCCCCTGAGCGGCGAGTTACAAAACAAGATGCTGAGCGAGTTCTACATTTGGTTGAAGATATACTTCGGAGATTAGGGCAAGATTATCCGGAAGGGGCAGCATAATACTTTTGTGTTCGGGGTGAGATGATTTTAACCTCCGACCAAGGGGGTTAAGAGGGGCTTTACGCCCCTCTATGCTTAAAGGGGCAAGACCTTCCGGTCGTACATTTCGTTTATCAATATCGCTGCTGAGTCATACCAGGCGATTAGAGCCACCAGAATCCCCAGGTAGCCTCCGGCCAGCTTAAAGCCGGTACTGAATTCGCCCACCGCCAGCAAAAAGAAGGTGATGGTTAGCGCGATGAAGAGGGCCAAGAGCCCCCTGGGCGCCTTTATAGCGGCAAAGGTGGCGTACAGGGTAAACAGACCCCAGGCAACCAGGAAAACAGCCAACCCGGCCGGCGGGACGGTGGCTGTTATACCCGCCGCCTCCAGGACTTTCATCAGTGCCAGCCCCAGCCAGAATGAGCCGAAAGAGGTGAAGCAGGTCGCCCCGAAGATGTTCCCGGTCTTAAATTCCCACATCCCGGCCAGCACCTGAGCCAGTCCCCCGTAGAAGAAGGCCATCGGCAGGACGACGCCGAGGTTGTCCGGGGCGAGAATCCCCGCGTTGATAAAGCTCAGTAGGAACGTGGTCAGGGCGAACGCCCCCAGTCCCAGAGCCCCCGGATTAGCTATCTTTTCAGACATACAGAGTCCCTCCTTCTATTTTCTTTTTGTGCTATAATGAACGTCAATCAGCGGCAAAAAGGCCGCAAGGAAATCGGGGCGAGTGGATTTGAACCACCGACCTCAGCGTCCCGAACGCTGCGCGCTAACCGAACTGCGCTACGCCCCGCGGACACTATTATAGGCAAAATTAGTCTTGATTGCAAAAAAATGAAATACTGCGTTCTGATAATTGACGGCGCCGCCGGCCTGCCAATACCCAGGCGGGGAGGCAAGACCTGCCTGGAGCTGGCCAATACCCCCAACCTCGACGCCATGGCCGAGGAGGGTGAGGTTGGGCTGGTGCGCACCGTGCCGCCGGATATGGAGCCTTCCAGCGCCTGCGCCTGCATGTCGGTGCTGGGCTACGACCCCAAGGTCTATTACAAGGGGCGGAGCGCCATCGAGGCCAAAGCCATGAATATTCCTATCGGGGAGGGGGAGGTCGTTTTCCGCTGTAATCTGGTGGCTATCCGTGACGGCAAGATGTGGAGCTACAGCGCCGGCTACATCAGTACCGAAGAGGCCAGAAAGCTTATCGGCGCCCTGAACGAGAGCCTGGACGAAGATAATATTCGCTTCTATCCCGGCGTCAGCTACCGGCATATCCTAAAGCTAAAAGGCCATGAGGACGCCCTATCGGCTAGCTGCACCCCGCCCCACGATATCCCCGATAAACCCGTAGATAAGTTTCTGCCCGGGGGTAAGGGTAGCCAGATCCTGCGCGACCTGATGGGGCATTCGGAGACGGTGTTTCGCTACCACCCGGTGAACGAGAAGCGGCGGTCGCGCGGCGACATCCCGGCGACCACCATCTGGCTCTTCTGGGGAAGCGGCCGGGTGCCGGAGATGCCCCGTTTCGAGGATGTCTACGGCTTAAGCGCCGCCCTCACCTCCGGGGTTGACCTGCTGAAAGGTCTGGCCAAGATGGTGGATATGGAGGTGCTGGATATAGACGGGGTGACCGACGGGCTGGACAACGACTTTGCCGCTCAGGCCGAGGGTGCTCTGGAGGCGCTTGAGGAGAATGACCTGGCGGTTATTCATATTGAGGCGCCTGATGAGGCGGCCCACGCTGGCTCGGTTGACGATAAGATTGAGGCTATCCACCGGATAGACGGAGAGGTTGTAGGCCGGCTGCGGTCGGCGGGTGACCTGCGGCTGCTGATTATGCCCGACCACCCCACCCCGATAAAGACCCAGACCCACAGCCCGGAGCCGGTGCCCTTTTTGCTGTGGGGAGAGGGTTTTAAGCCCAACGGGGCTAAAAATTTTAGCGAGCTGGAAGCCAAGGGGACTGGTCTTTTTATCGAGGATGGGTATAATATTATGAAAAGGCTGGTGGGTAATAAAAGCTGATGGCGATAGTTGTGCAGAAATACGGCGGCAGTTCGGTGGCCGATGCCGAAAAGATAAAGAACGTAGCCCGGCGCATCGCTCAGGCTAAAGATAAGGGCAACGATGTGGTGGCCGTCGTTTCGGCGATGGGGGACACCACCGACGAACTGGTAGAGCTGGCCTATTTGGTGACCGACCAACCCAGCGAGCGCGAGTTCGACGTGCTGCTCTCCACCGGCGAGATTGTCTCCAGCACCCTGCTGGCTATGGCGCTCAGGACGATGGGCTACGAAGCCATCAGCCTCTCCGGTGCCCAGGCCGGGATAAGGACTGACGCCGTTTACAGCCGGGCCCGCATCGTGGGGGTTGACCCGGTGAGGATAGTCGGGGAGCTGGACAAGGGGCGTATCGTCATCGTGGCCGGCTTCCAGGGGGTTACCGAGGAGATGGATACCACGACCTTAGGTCGCGGTGGTTCGGATACGACGGCGGTGGCTTTAGCCGTAAGCCTGGGGGCTGAGGTCTGCCAGATATACACCGATGTCGAGGGGGTCTATACCGCCGACCCGCGGCTTGTCCCCGAAGCCAAAAAGCTGGCCGAGATTGGCTACGAGGAGATGCTGGAGCTGGCCAGCTACGGGGCCAAGGTGATGCACCCCCGGGCGGTGGAGTTGGGCGAGCTGTTCAACATGCCCATCCTGGTCGCCTCCAGCTTTACCGATAGTCCCGGGACACTAATTCATGGAGGGGAAGCTATGGAAGTGCGCAATAAGGTGACCAGTATCGCTCATGACCTGGATGTGGCCAAGATAACCATAGTCGGCGTGCCCGACCAGCCCGGTGTCGCCGCCGCTATCTTCGAGCCCCTGGCCAAAGCCAATATCAGCGTGGACACCATCGTTCAGAACGCCAGTATCAATAATATCACCGATTTGACCTTCACCGTGGCCAGAAGCCAGCTGCGTAAGGCCATGGAGGTGGTCCAGCCCATCTGCCGGTCAATCGGCGCCGGTGATTGCCTCAGCGACGCCGGGTTGGGTAAGGTCAGCATTATCGGCACGGGAATGCAGAATACCCCCGGTTTTGCCGCCCGGATGTTTTCCGCCCTCAGTGAACAGGGGATTAACATCCAGCTTATCTCCACCTCGGAGATAAGAATCACCTGTATCATCGCTGAGGACAAGGTTAAAGACGCCGTCAAAGCCCTGCACCGTGCCTTCGAGCTGGAAGAATAATTTAGCCATCTGGAGAAATAGTTTTGCCTCGTTCGTGAGATTGCTTGTCTTGCCGCCGCGTCTTGAGTTAAAATACTATATTCTGGGCTAATTTCAGAGGATCCGGATGGCTTATCAGGAAGAGGAACAGGCAAAGCTGAGGCGGCAGCGCAGCAAGCAGGCTATTGCCCTGGCCATGCAGGGGAGGTGGCGGGAGGCGGTGGCGGCCAATCAGGAGATAATAGCCAGCTTTCCCCATGATGTAGATGCCTATAACCGTTTGGGTAGGGCCTACATCGAACTGGGGGATTACGCCCAGGCTAAAGAGGCCTACGAGCGGGCTATTGAGATTGACCCCTATAATGTCATTGCCCAGAAGAATCTGCGCCGTTTGCCCTATCTGGGGGAGGCTGGCTCGGAGGCTGATTCCGACCGGGCCGAGCCCCAGTATTTTATCGAAGAGACCGGCAAGGCAGGTGTGGTTAGCCTCTATCGGCTGGCACCGCCTGGGGTACTGGCCAAGATGGCCGCCGGCAATAAGGCATACCTGAAGGGGGGCGGTTCCGGTTTGACCGTGGAAAACGCCCGCGGTGAGTACCTGGGGCAGGTTGAGACCAGGCATGCCCAGCGGCTGGTCAAGCTGATGGAGGGGGGTAACCAGTACGCCGCCGCTATCGTCAGCGCTGCCGAGGACCGGGTGCTGGTCATTATCCGGGAGGCCTACCAGGACCCCTCTATGGCCGGGCAGCTTTCCTTCCCCCCCAAGGGCGGCGAGAGCCTGCGGCCCTACTTGAGCGACAAGATGCTTAGGCGTGAGCTGGAGAATATTGAAACCCAGGCCGAGGATTCGGCGGAGACCGATAGCGGGGGTGGGGGCAAACAGGATTAGGAGGTTTTAACCAGCTATGGTGTTAGGTAATACCAGACCGGTAAATATAGAAGAG
>Ga0307437_1001125_pt1 | contig 18601 bp, 13 predicted proteins | sample SalMarWE160390MG_FD_202146 | JGI IMG/M metagenome (GOLD analysis project Ga0307437, IMG submission 202146) | Salt marsh sediment microbial communities from the Plum Island Ecosystem LTER, Massachusetts, United States - WE1603-90 | ecosystem: Environmental > Aquatic > Marine > Intertidal zone >...
TGAACACGTGGTTCTGTATAATAAACCTCCGGCGTAGATCCTAACCACATATCATAGTTCAGGTTTTTAGGTATAGGCATCTCCGGTTCTTCAGGACCTGAAGGGTCTCCGGGCAGCCCTATTTTTACGGTATGCAGCTTTCCTATCCTGCCATTTCTGACAAGTTCGGCTGCAACTCTCCACTGGGCACTTGAGCGCTGCTGGGTTCCAACCTGCAGGATAATCTTCTGACGTCTTACCACATCACTTAGTAATCTTCCCTCTGTAATGGTAAGTGAGGTTGGTTTCTCTAAATAAATATCTTTACCTGCCAGCGCTGCTTCAATGCCAGGTTGTGAATGCCAGTGATCGGGTGTTGTGATTAAAACGGCATCAATGGATTTATCGAGAAGCATCTCTTTATAGTCTCCATAGGTCTTTACATTGACATAGTTACTATTTCCGGTTTGTTTGGTGTAGTAATCTTCAACATACTGTTTACCAAGTGCCGTTCTGTTTGAATCAGCGTCAGCAACAGCTACTACCATGGCTGTATCAAACCTCATTGTTCCTCTAACGTCACCCCTTCCCTGCCTGCCACAACCGATCCACCCGATATTGATCTTATCATTGGGGGGATTTTTGCTAAAAACTGTTGAAGGGACAATGGTGGGAAAGATAATTGTTCCTGCAGCAGCAGAGGCTGTCTTTGAAATAAACTTTCTTCTTTTCATACTGTTATTTTATTTGATCTATTCTCAGGATTCGTAAATATAAGTAATTAAATACAAATATGGTAAATAAAAAAGAGAGGCTACCTCTTTTTGTTTTGAGGAAGCCTCTTTTAATTCGGAATGAAATTTTAGTAACCAGGATTTTGTTCGTAAGTATTTGTACACCTGGTGATCTGATTCGCAGGTATAGGGCGAAGCAGATGATTATCATCAATATTGGGTGCTGCGTCCGGATTATATGCTCTAACACGTTCAAGCAATTTTCCGGTACGTTTAAGGTCTAACCACCGGCTCTGTTCTCCAAAACACTCCCTTGACCACTCGTCCAGGATGAAGTCAAGATCAACATCTCCGGCAGTTACTTCCATGGCAGCTTCCATGCCATCAAAAGCTGCCCTCCGCCTGATATCATTAATATAAGTAACAGCATTATTTCCATTACCGTCTCTTCCCAGCATTGCTTCAGCCGCAAGCAGGTAGGTCTCACCGAGCCTGAACACGATAAAATCCCGTGAACCCTCTTGTTCATTCAAAGATGGGCGCAGGTTGTCATCAATCTTCCAGGGTGATGGGAAAATGTTTATGTTATTATTAACTACTGAAAGATCCGACCTCCACAAAGACCAGCTCTCATCGATATCATTCAAATTCCAGGAGAATATGGAAGCATAAGGAAGCCTTGCCTGAAGTGCATCAAATTTAGCCTGGTCCAGGTTTTCATCTGTTATCCATATGCATGTATCTCCAATTGAAGCTCCTTGAGGAATACCTGATGTTGAGTTGAAATACCATACAATCTGGAAGGATTTATTGAACCTTGCATCAACGTCGATCGGTCTGAAATTTTCCAGCAGCCACGGAGTTGGTCTGAAACGGATCCATGGACGTCCGTATCCGTGACCCAGACCGCGAATCAGACCTCCTTTATCATACACTTCATACCAGGGTCTGAAATAAAGATGAGTTTCATTACCCTTTGGATTTAACAGTGGATTAATGTCAAATTGGGCTGAAAAAATAATTTCTTTGTTCTGTTCATTCGTGTGGGAAAGGTTTCCGTTAGCATCAGCAATATTATATATCTGCTGATAATCGTCCAGGAGAATATGCCCGGAGTTTTCTATTACATCCACGGCCAGATCGGCAGCATTGCTGAAATCATCAGCTTCTGCAAAGGATTTATATGCCCTTGTCAGATATATCAGTGCAAGGTGGTGCTGGGCAGCCGGTTTCGTTACTCTCCCGAACTCACTCTGAGTGATAGGTAAATTGTCAATTGCAAACTCAAGATCTGCAATGATCGCATCATATATTTGATCTTCAGGTGTACGGCTTGCTTCAGTTTCAACACCTGTTGTCTCTGTGAGAGTCAGGTGAACAGGGCCAAAGAACTCGACAAGAAGGTAGTAATAATGAGCTCTGAGGAAATGTACTTCCCCCAGCATTATGTTCTTTTCGTCTTCCGGAATGTCAGCATCAGGAGCACGTCCAATCACTGCATTACATGTATTGATTCCCATGTAAAGATATTGCCAGGGATTCCAGAAAGTTGCTGATTCAGCATTCAATCCAGCCTCATATTTATTAATTGCATGAGCACTTCCATGTCCGCCATTGGTATATTCATCTGTTCCGAATACTGTTATTTCACATCCATCCTCATCACCGTAAAAATAACGTAGTCTTTCATAAGCAGCATTAACAGCATCTTTGAATCCTTCAGGTGTACCATAATGGGTATCAACTGTTACTCCTGATATGATCTCCTCTTCCAGTACATCACAGGACAAGGATGATATAAATATCAATGCAAGAATTATTATTAAAGATTTCAATGTTTTCATTTTACAATATATTTTATCCATTAAAAATTAAAAATCCAGAAATATACCCATAGAATACATCCTAGTGCTGGGAACATCACTCGATACCGTACCGCCATATACTTCGGGATCGAGGTTATCAGCCAGGTGTGACCAGATAAATGGTGTGTCAAAATTAATAAACACTCTCAGCTTTTTAACTCTGATTTTGGACAGGAATGTAATAGGTAAACTGTATCCAAGCTGGATATTTTTAACCTTGAAGAAGTCTCCGGGATAATATCCCCTTGAAGTACTATAGTATGGGTATTCCATTGATCCATCAGGTTTGGGATGGTTATTGGTCGGATTTGTTTCGGTCCAGTAATCCACATCCAGGTTGTTATAGCGGCCCTGAAGTGTGGAGTTGTTTACCTCGAATTGATTATATATTGTATGTCCGAATACACCTAGGAAAAGAAATGATAGATCCACACCCTTGTACTCAAACCGGGATCCTATTCCAACTGTAAATGTAGGCATATCTGATCCGAGGATTACCCTGTCGTTCTGGTTGAGCATGTCATCACTATTCACATCCTGCACTTTTACTTCACCGGGATCCATTGCATAAACAGCAGCTTCTTCATCTTCATCCAATTGCCATATTCCGAGTTTGTTATAATCATACCAAACAGTTAACGGTTCTCCAATGAACCACTCGTTCCCGATATCATCTGTTTTTGTGCCATAAAGATCAATGATTTCTTCCTTGTTTCCGAAAATATTAAGTGTTGTTTCCCAGCTGAATTCACCACCAGTAAGATTTCTGGTTATAAGGTTTATCTCCCAGCCCCGATTCCTGGTTTCACCAATATTTTCCATTACAGAATTAAATCCAGAAGTGATTGGAATTTGTCTTTGAAGCAAGAGATCTTTAGTATTGGTTTGATATACTTCAATACTTCCACTAAAGCGGTTTTCCATTAATCCGAAATCCACTCCGAAATTTAGTGTTGCAGATGATTCCCATCGTAAATCGGGATTTGCAATTGTGCCGGGAGCATAACCGTAACCTGAATTGCCTCCAAATGAATAAATAGTCCTGGTTAATGATCCTCTCGTCTGATAGGGATCAATCCCGGTGTTTCCTGTTATGCCGTAACTTGCCCTGAGCCTCAGATCAGTGACTAATTCCTGAGTTGACATGAAATCCTCTTTATTTATTCGCCACATCAGTGCAGCAGACGGAAAAAAGCCCCATTTGTTTCCTTCAGCAAGTCGTGATGATCCGTCATAACGGCCTGTAAGGGTTATCATGTATTTCCCCATAAGCTCATAGTTTACACGGCCCATGAATGACATGATTCCCCATTCAGAAAGATCGCTCCCAAAATTCAGTACCGTTTCTGCTGTTCCGATATTATGGAATAACTGAGATTCGTAAGGAACATTCTCAGCAAATATATTGGTAGACTCCCCTGTTGATTGCTGTATACTATAAAGACCTGTGAAGTTCAAATCATGAATGCCTGTTGTCAGATTATAAGTCAGAATATTTTCAAAGGTATAGTTGTAAGTCCTGCTGTGTTGTTTTTGTGCCCTGGGGAGTCCTCCCTGACGAGATATAGAATTAGTCCCCTGGAATAAACCTCTCCTGTATTCGCGATAATCAGGCCCATAGTTCATCCGGTATGTCAGGTTTTTCAGGATATCCACTTCTGCAAAAATATTACCGAAGACCCTGAGGGTGTTCCGTTCATCAATCATATTTCCTTCTTCATAATCTGCCAGCGCGTTCCATAGCAACGGATCCGCTCCCGGACGGTATACCATTTCGCCTTCACTATCATAGGGTTCAGCAAGCGGTGAGATAGCCAGGGCGGTCCCGTATGGATTCGATGCCCAGTTCTGTACCGAGTTGGATAACTGTGTAGAAGTACCAACCCTGATCCTGTCAGACACTTTGTGGTCAATGTTTACCCTGAAAGAGTACCTGGTAAAATTCTGGGTTTTTATTACTCCCTGTTCATTTAAGTAGTTAGCAGAAAGAGCAAATCCTGTCTTTGCTTCACCACCCCGGACGCTTAGCTGGTGGTTCTGCTGGTATCCTTTATCCAGTACCAGATCCATCCAATCAATGGAAACTCCCCTGTCATGTGCTTCTATTTCTTCGGGTTGAAAGGGTCGTCCGCCTACTTCCTTCATTGTATAGTATTCATCCCCGTTCATCATATCCGGAAGAGCAAGAACACTTGTAATACCGTATTGCCCAGAGTAGGAAACCGTAGTTGGGAAATTTCCTCCGCGGTTAGTGGTAACAAGGATAACACCGTTTGCGCCCCTGGATCCGTAAATTGCAGTAGCAGAAGCATCCTTTAGTATTTCCATAGATTTGATATCCCTGGGATTAATGTCAACGATATTCCCGTCGTAGGGAATTCCATCGACAACATAAAGGGGTTCATTTGTTGCCGTGAGAGATCTTCTTCCGCGGATACGGATGGTAACTCCTTCACCAGGCTGGTTACCTGAAGCCAGGGCAACCACACCGGTAGCCCTGCCCTGTAATGCTGAACCAACATCAATTACAGGCAACTCCTGAATATCTTCCGATGTAACAGAGGATATGGAGCCAGTTATACTTCTTCTCCGCTGGGTACCATAGCCGGTAACTACAACTTCATCAAGCAGGCCTACATCAACTGCCATTACCACATTTACAGTGGTTTTGTCTCCAATGGCTATATCATTGGCTTTCATGCCAACGAAAGAAAAGGAGAGAATTCTGGCGTCAGCAGGTACAGTTAAACTGAAATTACCATCAGCATCTGTAAGAGTACCAACTGTTGTCCCTTTTACCTGTACCGAAACTCCTGCCAGAGGATTTTGATCTTCATCCGTTACTTTACCAGTAACAACTTTTTGTGCCATCAGATTACCTGAGAATCCGATCAGCACAATCAGCATTAGCAAAATTTTTTTCATAGAGTTAATTTAAAGGGTTGATAAATTAAAATATTGTGAGAAATTATTTTTATCTTGTCTTTTACTATTCCTGTATTGGAATATTCAGTCATAAAATTTCCTAGGTCCACCGGACCAATTAAATATTAACACATTTCATCTCTGTATCAGGAAAATAAGTTCTTTCAAGCAGAAATCAAATTGGTAGAAGAAAGATTACTATGTCAAAATTATACAAAAAAAATATAATAATTGCAATCGGTTGCTAAAAAATCTAAGATTAAAATGATAATCTTAAGATAATCCTACTAACATTGATTTTTGATTATAGCTCTTATTTGTTGAGTTTAATTGTGATTTTTGGCGGATAGGCAAAATATTGCCATGCACTTTCAGCTTTATCTTTGTCGATCCGGCCGTTGAAAACAAGCAATCGGTATTTCAGAACATAGTTCTGCCGGGGATTTAACAGCCAGTCCATATCTTTCGTGGGACAGAAATTAGCAAACATATCACCACGGTTATTCTGATTCTCCGGCCATATCCTCAGCGGTTCAGGGAAATTATAGTTGGTCGGGAACGACATCATTACCACACCTGCATAATCATCGTCAATCTCGCCCTGTACAATACACCATCTTGCTTTACTGCCATCTGCATCTTTTCTTGTTTTACCTTCTGATGTCAGGACCATACTGTTCTTATTATCCCACTTCTCGGTGGTTCTCCATCCCAAACCAGCATAACGGTATTCCAGAATCTTAAAAGGAGATTCATCAGCACAGTTATACTGTATATTGAAATCGACTATAAAGTAGTCCTGGTCACCATCACCGGGGCGATAAACACGCACACCCTGCACTTCATTCAATGCAACCTTTTCCACTCCGCTTTTTTTGAAGACCACATGTTCATGAAGTGCACCGAATTCTGAAAAGACAGGTCCGTTCTGAACTGATACAAAATTTGCAAAACGGACAGTTCCCTGCTTTGAGTTTATGTTCCAGAAATCAATCCTGTCCCCTTCATACTCTACCTGTGTCCATGGATTCCATATCCCGTAATGATGATAATGATCGCGAGGCTGGATACGTGTAAGAACCTGGCCTTCAGGCGACCATAACGGATGTATAAACCCGCTTCTCTTATAGGCTGTATCAACACCCTCCGGGGGATAAACGGTCTTAAAATAATACTGCAGCAGATTCTGGTCACCTTTATGAATGGTCAAAGCTCCATCATTAACAGATGCTTTTACTCCTTCAGAGTGTATTGCTTTTTCCTGTACCAGCTCAAATAAGTATTTTTCACCTGTACCGGAGCTTGTTGTTACAATCCAGTGAAGTCTGCGGGGATCGCCCTGTTCAACCTGGAAGGGCACAACTTCTCTGTTATTACCCTTAACCTCGTAAAGGTTCAAAAGAGTGTCAGAGATATAGGTTATTTCATCAAGGCAGACACTCACAGGTATATCCAGTCCATAAGTTGATTTTGAAAACTCAACTTCGAACGAAGCAATCTTCTGGCTGTAGCTGACTGATGCCAGAAGGCATAATACAGCCAAGAATGAAATTTTTTTGATGATTTGTACCGACATGGTTTTTCTTTATTTTATTAGTTGATAATGAATTTCCAGCCACCTCTCTATTAGCCTTAAGAGAAGGGAGCTGAGATGAGTTCATATAAAATTGAAATATTGATTCCTCTGGTAGTTTACTTAACACGTAATAACCGATACACGTTTTTCATAAAATCTATTATTATTTATCTCCCTGTAAATGCGCTGCTCGGATTGTTTTATAAGCAAGATTGAAGATATCCGTCAATAAAATTACTTAATTTATTTAATAACTGCAACCGATTGCAGATTTTATTGATGATTTTTTCATGCTACATATTTTTTATATTATTTTTGTTATTTAATGTCATTATAATGAATATGAGTACCTGTTGTCAATAATATATTTTTATTGATAATCAGGCACTAGTTTGTTTTTATTATTGAAAACCGATAGTTATAATAATGAAAAGTAACAAGGAAGTTACTATTTATGATGTTGCAAGGGTGTTGAATATTTCTCCCTCAACAGTGAGCAGAGGTTTGAAGGACCATCCGCACATCCGTAAGGAAACAAGGGATAAAATTAAAGCACTGGCCTATGAATTGGGTTACCAGCGAAATAAATTTGCAAGCAGCCTGAGAAAAAATAGAACCGAGACGATCGGAGTGGTCGTCCCAAAACTGAACAGCTATTTCATGGCTACTGCAATCGCAGGAATAGAAAAAATTACAAACCAGTATGGTTACGGTCTGATCATCAGCCAGTCGCAGGAGTCAGGTAAAAAGGAAATATCATGCATTTCAACTCTTTTCAATAGCCGCGTTGACGGGATACTGATATCACTTGCATACGATACTGCCGATATGAATCATTTCAACCTTCTGTTCAATAAAGATATTCCTGTCGTCTTTTTCGACCGGGTAGAAGAATGTAACGGATGTATGAGTGTGGTGATAGATAATTACAAAGCAGGATACGAGGCTACCTCTCATCTTATTGAACAGGGATGCAGACGGATAATACACCTCGGTGGAAACCTCCTCCGCAATGTCTATTCAGAACGATTCAGAGGTTACAGACAGGCACTTGCCGATAACGATATTAAATTTGAACAGGATCTTCTCATTATAAGCGAACTTAACAGCAAGGCAGGAACTGATACAGCCCGTACAATGATGAAGATGAAAGTACGGCCTGATGGGATTTTTACAGCAAATGATACTTCTGCAGTAGCAGTAATCTGTGAATTACAAAAAGGAGGGATTAAAATACCCGATGATGTTGCTGTGGTGGGATTCAACAACGAACCGGTAAGTCAGGTCGTGCAGCCTAATCTCACCACAATCGATTATCCTGCAAGGGACATTGGAGAGATTGCAGCTACTTCATTGATTAACAAACTTAATAATTCAGAAGTATTTAATTTAAGCACAATTGTCTTAAAACATCAGCTTATTGTACGTGCATCTACCCTTAGAAAAAATGCAGGCATGCTCTGATCCCTTTAAAATAAATCAATATGAGAAAAATTGTCAGTATTGTAATCATTTCAGTAATTTTTTTTCTGTCAGGGGAAACAAAGGCTGAAGACGGATACAGACTCTGGTTAAGGTATGACCGTATAACCGAGGCAGAGCTTTTGGATCAGTACACCAGTATCATTAACGGATGGATCATTGAAGGTAATTCACCTGTACTGCAATCAGCACGAAATGAGCTTCAGCTTGGATTAAACGGATTACTGGGGAAAGATATTCCTGAAGTTAAAGTAGTTAAAAAACACGGAATTATTATTGCAGGGACCCCGGAGAATTCCGGGATAATTGCTTCCCTTAAGATCAATAATGTTTTGTCAGATCTGGGGGATGAGGGATATATCATCATAAATACAAAATACAGGAGAAAGAAAGTTATTGTTATTGCAGCAAACAAAGATGCAGGGATTTTATACGGTACTTTCCATTTTCTGAAGTTGCTTCAAACACACCAGGATATTAATACACTATCCATTGAGAGTTCTCCGAAAACAAAAGTACGGCTGTTGAATCACTGGGATAACCTGAACAGGAGAGTTGAAAGAGGATATGCAGGATTATCACTCTGGGACTGGAAATCACTTCCCGATTCTGTGTCACCAAGGTATACTGATTATGCAAGAGCCAATGCTTCAATTGGGATTAATGGCACAGTCCTTACCAATGTCAACGCTAATGCATTGATTCTTACTCCTGAATATCTTGTTAAAGTTGCTGCACTGGCAGATATTTTCAGATCATATGGTATCAAGGTATATCTGACAGCTCGTTTCAGTGCACCTGTTGAAATCGGTAAACTTAAAACTGCAGATCCGCTGGACAGTCAAGTTATTGACTGGTGGAAGAACAAAGCGAATGAAATCTACAGTTATATTCCGGATTTCGGGGGTTTCCTGGTAAAAGCCAATTCGGAGGGTCAGCCCGGACCGCAGAATTACGGCAGATCACATGCCGATGGAGCCAACTTGCTTGCAGATGCAGTCGCACCACATGGCGGAATAGTTATGTGGAGAGCTTTTGTTTATGACAATAATGTGCCTGATGACAGGGCAAAGCAAGCCTATAATGAGTTTGTGCCACTTGAAGGTAAGTTCAGAAAGAATGTCCTTATACAGGTTAAGAACGGCCCCATCGATTTCCAGCCAAGGGAACCTTTTCACCCGCTATTCGGAGCTATGCCCAACACATCGCTGATGCCCGAATTCCAGATTACACAGGAGTATCTTGGTTCATCAGTCCATCTTGTCTTTCTGGCACCACTTTATGAGGAGTGCCTTAAATCAGATACTTACGCAAAAGGAAGGGGATCGCTGGTTGCCCGAATAATTGACGGTACACTCGAAAATCATTCTCTTACGGCAATGGCAGGCGTATCAAACATTGGAAGCGACATCAACTGGACAGGTCACCCTTTCGGACAGGCAAACTGGTTTGCTTTCGGTCGCCTGGCATGGGATCCCTATTTGACTTCCTCGCACATAGCCGATGAATGGATCAGGATGACCTTCTCGAATAACAGCACGTTTGTCAGCATGGTCCAAAGTATGATGCTAAAGTCGCGTGAGATTGCTGTTAACTACATGACACCTCTGGGATTGCACCATATCATGTACGCAGGTCATCATTACGGACCCGGGCCATGGGTAAACAGAGGCCGGCAGGACTGGACATCTGTTTATTATCACAGAGCCGACTCAGGAGGTATCGGATTTAACAGATCAGCGGCAGGGAGCAATGCAGTCAGCCAGTACTTTCCTGAAGTAAGAGCCTTATATGGTAATCCGGAAACCTGTCCGGAAAATCTGCTACTCTGGTTCCATCATGTTTCATGGGATTACCCGATGAAGTCAGGAAGAACTTTATGGGAGGAGATCTGTCATAAATACAATGAAGGCGTAAACTCGGTCAGATGGTTGCAGGAAGAGTGGGCAAAAACAAAAGAGATTGTTGATAGTGAGCGGTTTGAGAAAGTGAAGTTATTACTGGAAAAACAGGAACGTGATGCAAAAATATGGAGGGACGGCTGTGTTCTTTATTTTCATACCTTTTCGAAAAGGTCGTTACCTGAAGGTTTTGAATTACCTGAACATAATCTTGATTATTATAAAAACCATAAATACACCGATATTCCCGGAATAAGATAATTTTTATAACTTTCAATTTATTATTTTTGTCTCTGTGGTTCTCTGTGTCTGCTTTGTGCCTCTCTGTGCAAGTTCTTAAAGATCATTTTTAATTACACAGAGTTCCACAGGGAAGTCACAGAGGGCCACAGAGAAGAAAAAAACTTTCAGATTATGTTGTTACTTGGAATTGATTTAGGAAGCTCATCTGTAAAAGCTTCAGTAATTGACGGGGAATCAGGAAATTGCCTGGTTTCAGCGTTTTACCCGAAGGATGAGATGAAGATTATTGCCAGCAAACCCGGCTGGGCTGAACAGGATCCTGACGAATGGTGGATAAACCTGAAGGCTGCTGTTGCTGAGTGCAACGACAAAATAGGATCAAAAAAGAATGATATTGGTGCCATTGGGATTTCCTATCAGATGCATGGACTGGTAACCATCGATACAGATTGCCGGGTTCTGCGTCCTTCAATAATCTGGTGCGATAGCAGGGCTGTCGAGTACGGACAAAAAGCATTCATAGCCCTCGGAAAAGGATACAGCCTTTCTTACCTGCTCAATTCACCCGGGAATTTTACAGCAGCCAAACTGGCATGGGTTAAAAAAAATGAACCTGAGTTATTTGGAAGGATATATAAAATAATGCTTCCTGGTGATTATATAGCCATGAGGATGACAGGAGATATAGTAACTTCATTTACAGGCCTTTCCGAAGGCATATTCTGGGATTTCAAAGAAAACAGGGTATCAGAAAAACTTTTGGAGTATTTCGGATTCAATTCAGATATCCTGCCTGAAGTAATGCCTTCTTTTGCAACCCAGGGCAGATTGATGAAATCAATTGCTGAAGAACTGGGATTACCAGCAGATATTCCGGTTGCATACAGGGCAGGTGACCAGCCTAATAATGCTTTATCACTTAATGTGTTGAATCCGGGCGAAGTAGCTGCAACAGCAGGAACTTCAGGAGTTATCTACGGAGTGACTGATCAGAAGAAGTTTGACCAGCATTCAAGGGTAAATACATTCCTTCATGTTAATCATACAAAATCAAATACCAGGCTTGGGGTATTACTGTGCATTAATGGAACAGGAATCCTTTACTCATGGCTTAAACGTAATACAGGTAATAACCTGTCATATGATGAGATGAACGAGGCAGCAGAGAAAGTCACTGCAGGTTCGGAGGGACTTTATATATTGCCTTTTGGCAATGGATCTGAAAGGATGCTGATGAACAAGGATTATGGTGCCCGTATTATTGGTTTAAATTTTAATACTCATACCTCTTCTCATTTGTACAGGGCCGCACAGGAAGGAATCGTATTTTCATTCAGATACGGACTGGATATAATGAAGGAAACCGGTATTGTTCCGGCTGTAATCAGGGCTGGTGCAGCCAATATGTTCCAGAGCAGGATCTTCAGAGAAGCATTATCTTGCATTACGGGCACAGAAATACATTTGTATAATACTGACGGATCGATAGGTGCCGCAAGAGGCGCAGGCATAGGCTGCGGTTATTACAAATCTGAAAAAGAAGCATTTGCAGGACTTCAAGCGGTTGGTGTGACTCATCCGGAAGAATCAAAAGCCGGTGCATATGAGGAAGCTTATTCGGTCTGGAAAAATTTTCTGATGACAATGTGATTTTTTATTTTTCTACCGAGCTTTGTACTAAGCTTGGTTACTTAACGGTTAATTGATTTTTAAAATAACCACATAAAAAATACTCACTATGATTTACAAAGGAAAAAAAGAAGCTTATCCCGGTGTCGGGAAGATTGAATATGAGGGTAAAAAATCGAAGAATCCCCTTGCATTCAGATGGTACAATCCTGACCAGATCGTTTCAGGAAAGAAAATGAAAGATCACCTCCGTTTTGCAGTCGCTTACTGGCACTCGTTCTGTGGAGACGGATCAGATACTTTTGGTGATGCAACAAGAATTTTTCCATGGAGGTATGCTGAAAACATTGACGATAAAATAAAACAGAGGCTCGATGCTGCCTTTGAATTCACCACAAAGATCGGGGCAGAGTATTATTGTTTTCATGATGTGGATGTTGTGGGAAATGGTACTGTTTTTGAGATTGAAGAACGTCTTGATAAATATATACCTGTTATTAAAAAAATACAGCAACAAACCGGAGTTAAACTTCTTTGGGGTACTGCCAATCTGTTTTCTCATCCGCGTTACATGAACGGAGCTGCAACGAATCCTGACTTTACAGTAGTCGCTAATGTAGGAACTCAGCTCAGAAATGCAATACATGCAACCATAGAGCTGGGCGGTGAGAATTATGTCTTCTGGGGAGGAAGGGAAGGCTACATGAGTCTTCATAACACTGATATGAAGAGAGAACTTGATCATATGGGTATGATGCTTTCGCTAGCGCGTGATTATGGGAGGAAAAATGGATTTAAAGGTACATTCCTTATAGAGCCCAAACCTATGGAGCCAACCAAACACCAGTACGATTATGATTCTGCCACGGTAATCGGATTTCTTCGCAATTATGGTCTTGATAAAGACTTCAAACTCAATATTGAAGTAAATCATGCCATACTGGCAGGTCATACATTTGCCCACGATCTCCAGGTTGCTGCTGATGAGGGAATGCTGGGGAGTATAGATGCTAATAAAGGAGACTATCAGAATGGATGGGACACAGATGAATTTCCTACTAATGTTTATGAGATTACTGAAGCCTTAATGGTAATACTTCAGGCAGGAGGATTTACTTCAGGAGGTATAAATTTCGATGCTCATGTCAGACGAAATTCAACCGATCCTGAAGATCTGTTTATCGCTCATATCAGCGGGATGGACACTTTTGCAAGGGCCCTTCTGATTGCTGATAAAGTGCTGAAAGACAGCGATTATCTTAAGATGAGAAAGAACAGGTATGAATCTTTTGATAAGGGAGCAGGCGTGGATTTCGAAAAAGGTAAACTGACGCTGGAACAACTCAGAGAAATCGCATCCAAAAATGGTGAGCCCGCAATGCGAAGCGGCAAGCAGGAGCTCCTCGAACAAATTATTAATATGTACCTGTTCGATTAGTGGATTGAAGTTGATATTTCGAAATTCGGGGGATTCTTGATAGATTTTTTTACTGCACATAATTCTGCAGCATTTATTACTGCTTCCTTGTATTTTTCGGGGAAATCTTCGGGAAGCCTGATATCAAGTTTAATATTGGAAGGTACTCTTTTAAGCGGGTCGAACTCAACGGTCTGCAAAATCTTAATATTCTTTGTAGGAATTTCTCTCCTTTCACAGAAGGATTTAATATAAATACCTGCACAGTTGCCGATAGATGCCAGGTATAAATCAAATGGTGCAGGTGCAGTATTGCCACCACCGTTTTCCAAAGGCTGATCAGTTATGATCAAATGGTTATCAAGTTTTGCTTTTATAACCTTGCCTCCATTAAGAATTATTTCCATATTATAATGAATTAATCTGTTGTATCGTATTGCTGTAACAAATTTCCCTCTGAATTGTTTAGATCTTGTATGCGATCATCAGAAAAACAACAAATTCATTCATCTTAATACTTATAAAAAACTCCGTGTACCTAAGAGTACACAGAGTTTTAAAATCCGAATATTTCTTAATTATTATTTCTTCAGTACTGTTTTAAGTACTTTCTCTTTATCGAGTTTTTTGGTACAGAAGAACCAATCGTAGCAGGTCATCTCACCCTTGCTTTCCATTCTCTCTTTAGCTGTACCGCACGAACCGGCAGTTGGAACGATAACATCATCGCCCGGTCTCCAGTCAGCGGGCAGAGCAACGGAGAATGCATCGGCAGTCTGCAACCCTACCAGGGCTCTGTAAAGTTCATCAAAGTTCCGGCCCATGCTCAACGGGTAATAAATAATTGCACGGATGATGCCATTAGGATCGATATAGAATACAGCTCTCACAGCTTTTGTATTGCTTTCTCCAGGCTGTATCATCCCGTATTTTGTAGCTACCTCCATTGTAATATCCTCGATAAGAGGGAATGTAACCTCAACATTCTTCATTCCTTTGTATTCGATTTTTTCCTTAATGGTACGGAGCCATGCAATATGGCTGTAAAGACCGTCAACTGACAGACCGACAAGCTTACAGTTTGCCTCATTGAACTGTTTCTCCATGCTGGCAAATGTCATGAACTCGGATGTACAAACCGGTGTAAAGTCAGCAGGATGGCTGAAGAGTATCACCCAGCTTCCTTTGTAGTCGGAAGGGAAATTGATGTCACCTTGTGTTGTAACAGCCTTAAATTCAGGCGCTTTTTCACCAATACGTGGCATTGAAACTACTGTGTTTTCTTCCATATTTGTAAAATTTAGTTATTAGTTAATAGTTAATAGTTATTAGTTATTTGTTTTGTCCAACGAGGCCGCCAGCAGCCGTCTCCGCCCGTTGGCGGATTTGGCCGCCGAAGGCTGACGGAGAATGTGGGGTGTTTGGTTATTTTCTTCTCTCCAGCATTAAATCCAGATCTTCTTTTAATGCAGCAAGATCTTCTTCATGCTCAACTTCATCTGTTATTATTTTCAAAATAATATTGTATGTAACGGGATCTGCCTCGTGTGTAATATCGAGCAGATCGCTGTAAGCACGGATAGCACACTGTTCGCCTTTTATGTTCTGATTTAGTATTTCCTCAACATACGGATCAGCAGGAGCGTCATAACCGCAGTTTGTGATTTTTGACCACTCATCAGGTGAAAGAACCGGCGTACCGCCAAGCTGGATGATTCTTACGGCCAGTAGTTCTGCGTGGGTTAATTCTTCAGTTGCATGCAATTCCAGTTCGCTTATAACTGCATCCTTCATAGGGCCTTTTACTACTTTGGCACCTATCCAGTACTGATAATAAGCCAGCCACTCATCGGCCAGCGCTTTGTTCAGGAGGTTGAGTAACTCATCAACATCCATTTTAACGATTGATCTTCCAATTTCTGCCATAATAAATTGATTTATAGTGTTAAACTTTGAATTTAATGCCCAGTCCTTTTGCAACACTGAGTGCAAGTTCTTTGTCTGCCTTATAGAATTGATTTAGCTGGTGCATGATTATATCATTCTTTTTTGGGCCTGTTATTCCGCTCATGCTGCATATAAAATTGCTGACAGTGTTCTTCCTTTGCTGTTCAGTCATTACTTTTCTGAAAAGTTTTCCAGGCTGTGTATAATGATCATCATCGTTCTCATTACGGTCGAATGTATCAGCTATGTTTGAGTCAAGTTTCATTTGTGGTTCCTTATAATTCTTATCAGCAACTATACCGTCGAAGCTGTTTGGATAATAATTCTGGTTCGAGCCTCCGTTCCCGTCAGCTCTCATTGATCCGTCTCTCTGATGATTATGTACCGGAACGATCGGCCTGTTTACAGGCAATTGCTCATAGTTGGCTCCAAGTCTGTACCTGTGAGCGTCGGGATAGGCGAGGATACGTCCCTGTAACATTTTATCAGGAGAAAGGCCGATGCCATCAACTGTATGGGAAGGAGCAAAAGCGGCCTGTTCAACATCAGCAAAATAGTTGGCAGGAATTTCATTAAGTTCCATTACACCTGCCTCAATCAGCGGAAATTCTTTATGGGGCCATACTTTGGTCACATCGAAGGGATTCCATTTGAACTTTTTAGCCTGTTCATCAGTCATTACCTGGATTTTCAATGTCCATTTAGGGAAATTTTCTTTTTCAATAGATTCAACCAGATCTCTCTGACTGTAATCAGGATCTTTACCTCGGAGTTCTTCGGCTTGCGGACCTGTAAGTGTTTTATTCCCCTGTTGTGTTTTAAAATGAAACTTCACCCATGTTCTCTGATCTTTTTTGTTTATCATTGAGAATGTGTGGCTTCCGTATCCGTTCATGCACCGGTATCCATCAGGTGTTCCCCTATCGCTGAAAAGAACCATTACCTGGTGAAGGCTTTCGGGATTCAGGCTCCAGAAATCCCACATCATGGTCGGGCTTTTAAGGTTTGTTTTTGGATCGCGTTTCTGGGTATGAATAAAATCAGGGAATTTCTTTGCATCCTTGATAAAAAAGACAGGAGTGTTGTTTCCTACAAGATCCCAGTTTCCGTCTTCGGTGTAGAACTTAACTGCGAAACCACGCGGATCTCTTTCGGTATCAGCGCTGCCTCTTTCTCCCCCGACGGTAGAGAAACGCACAAATACCCTGCATGAATTGCCAACTTTACTGAAGAGTTTTGCCCTGGTATATTTAGTAATATCGTTTGTTACCGTGAATTTACCATAGGCACCTGCACCTTTTGCGTGTACAACACGTTCCGGTATTCTTTCCCGGTTAAAATGTGCCAGCTTTTCATGCAGATAATAATCCTGCAAAAGAATCGGTCCTCTCGGACCAATAGTCATACTGTCCTCGTTTTCGAAGTAAGGACTGCCCGAAGCTGTTGTGAGTTTCTTATTTTTTTCCATATCACTGGAGATTTATTTGACTTTTTTCTTTTCTGTGAACCTTCCTATTATCTGAAGTTTAAAATCCTCAATAGTGAAGTTGGGTATTCTTTTCTTTTTTAAGTAGTTATTCAGTAATTTGTTGAGGTTGTCGTCATAATAATCTTCAATACGTTCTGTATCAATGCAATACAAATGGTGATGTTTTTCAGTCACTGCATCATATCTCATTGTATCTGTTTCAGAATATACTTTTTTAATGATTCCTTTAGATGAGAGAGTATCAAGGGTTTTATAGATTGTACCGATAGAGATATTTGGGTAATTTAATCTTAAATAATTACATATGGTTTCAGCGGTTGGGTGGTCTTTAAGTCCAAGTATAACATCGAGAATAGCTATTCTTTGGGGGGTTATTTTTAAACCATGTTTCGCCAGTAGTTCTACTGCAGATTTATTTACCATATTTACTATTTCAAGTAAGAATTATTCCTAAATGATAATTAATATTAAAGGAGAATCAATCCTATTTAGGAATTAGTAAATTTATAAATAATATCTTAATAAGGCAAGGGATTGACTATATAAATTTGTTAAAAAAGTCTGAAAATTGATATAATTTTTAAAACATTGTGCAATATACCCACCGTAACAAGTAATCAATATACATTTTGCATGATCAGCTCCTGATTTTAGCAAAATACATAGCAAACGAGCGGTATAAAAAGTGAGTCCATTTGCCAAAAGGGACTATAATAAGTGCCCATTGCACCAGAACAAGCAGATGAAACAAGTAGAGCCAGATATTATTCTCAAGTAGCTTTAAATCAATAAATAATCTTACGGTAAATGCTGAAAATACCATCAAAAGAAGCCATACCACGAACATCCAGTCTGATGGCTGTGAATATTTGCTGATCTCTTTGTCTTTTTTTATCCGGTCGTAAACAAAATCAATCGTGACAATAAATATTATTATGCTCACAACATAGCCAAGTATTATAACAAACATATTTTCATTTGAGAACCAGTCAACAAATACTGTGGTGAAAAGCAATCCCAGGTACCCGATCACCAGGATGAAGTGTTCAAACCACCTTAACTGGTTATCGTCGCAGTCCAGGGTTCTTTTTTGAGTAAACATGTTTACAATAAGCTCCCATAAGCCTTTCACATATTTAGTAAAGGGAACTTTGATGCGGGGTTTCAGGATGATGAACCACCACATGCGGATAATATTATCTGTTAATCACGCAAATTTATTGACTGTATTGAGATTATTCTCATTATATTTGTATTATATATATAAACCAATGCCGCGACAGAAACAGTTACGAAAGATTTTTGCGCCACCAGATTTTAAAGGATATAAACCTTATGGCTGCGCTAAGGGATGTAAAGGTTCAGTTGAGTTGTTCTATGAAGAATATGAGGCAATTAAACAAGCTGACTACTA
>Ga0307437_1001126_pt1 | contig 18572 bp, 20 predicted proteins | sample SalMarWE160390MG_FD_202146 | JGI IMG/M metagenome (GOLD analysis project Ga0307437, IMG submission 202146) | Salt marsh sediment microbial communities from the Plum Island Ecosystem LTER, Massachusetts, United States - WE1603-90 | ecosystem: Environmental > Aquatic > Marine > Intertidal zone >...
TATTGTAGACCTCTTTATCCCCACCATAAGCATAGGGTTTAATCTGCACAAAAGCCGATATATCTCTACCTTCAGAAATAACCCACTCTCTACCTCTTTGCAAAGATTCAAACCTTCTGCGTATAATTGGTGCGTCTATTTTCCCTGTTTCTGGTTTACCCATAACAGCATTATCCAACATCCTCAACATCCCCTCATGCTGCACTATACTTTCTGGAGTTAAAGAGTCATTTGTGAGCCGATTAAGAACATTCGCTATCTGCGCACCAAATAGTTCATTTGCCATAGGATTTTTTGATGTTTCATATATCTGGCTTTTTATATCTTCTCCTTCCTTAAGATGATTTAACAAGTCCGGGGTCTCAGTTAAAAGTTCTATTAATTTCATTATATCTATCTGCTTTGTACCTCGACCCATTGCATTTAAACGTGCTATTCTTTCTTCTGTTTCCAATCCTTTAAGTTGCAATAATCCTTGCATAAGGTTAGTCATAGCTATCCGTTCTTGCTGGATTTGGAATTGTTCAGAACGCATTTGCATTTCTTTGCCAGCTCTCGCCACTTCTGCTTTAGCCAATGCTGTTTGTGTGGCAAGCTGTTCGCCTTGCATAGACATCCCTACAGTTCTTTCCATAGCTTGATTTATAATATCAGTTGTATTAGCCATTTAATCCTCCCATCCAGGGAGAAAGATTTGTCCGCCCATTCTTTGTTCTATTTCCCCTATACCTTTTTCCCATTCCTTTGTATCTATTCCTACTCCTGATTTTAATATTTCTGTAGCCATCATCCATCTATTAAACAAATCCCCTGCCGAAAGCTCCTTGTCCTCATTTTTTTCTTCACCTTCCATTGGGAATAATAAGGTTTTTATTTCTTCCCATCTTGTCTTCCTTAGATTCTTCTGCTCTTTTAATAATGGATAAGCTGCCACTGTGCCAAAAATATCCCCTATTGCAGCCTGTCTGGAGGCTTTTCTCTGAACTTGCCCAGCATAAGCCACTTCTCTACGCTTAGATTCCCAATCCAATTCCGCTCCCATTAATTGCATTTCATATTGACTTATTTCTCTTCCAATAATATCATTAATCTGTTGTTCTATTTGTACCACATTTTCAAGATAAGCCCCACCTAATGCAGTACCACTCCTCGCAGATTCTCTACGGGCTACACTTAATGCTTCTCCTCTCCTTCCTCCTAAAATATCCTGCAAACTGGCAGCATACCTCGACCTCATAGCTCCCGTTTGTAATGAGGCTAATCCCGGTTCATCCCCGCCAAAAATCTCACTTAAAGCCCATCCCCCAAGTTTAATGCCAGCCATAGTTAAAAGAGCTCCTATTTCCATTTTTTACCTCCTATATCCCAAATATTTTAAACACATATATTATATCACTTATTATGGAACAGTAAGCCAATAAATTATTACCATCGAAAGCCAAGCCTTCTTCATTTTGTACTTGATCTAAAGTTCCATTATAATCACCTATTGGCGTTGATAATGTAGATTCTAATGTTAATCCATTATAACCACCACCCATATCAATAACCATTACTTTATCAGTATTTGCATCCAATACAAATAAATACTTATCTTTCCTTGCAATATATCTACCAAACTTACTACTACCATCATCATTTACTATAACAGAAGGATTTGTTGGGTCAACAATATTTATTATCCCAGGGCCGTTAGTCGCAACAGTACCGCCATAAAATATTCTATCAACATCATTACCCAATACCATTCTGCCAATATATTTTGTCGTAATTTGTTTTTTTAATGTATAGGGAACTGATGCGGGATTAGAAACATCATATACTCTCAACCAAGTAGCCGTCAAATTTGATACAAATAAATAATTACTATAATATAACACCTCATAATAATTTATACCAGTTAAAGCATCCACCGAAGCAGAAATATTTGTTTTATCTGCAATATTAAGATAAAATACTTTTTGAGCTTGTGTATGAGACACCCAAGCATGATTTTCGTCATCGGAAATGGCAATACGCATAGCACAATTACTGGTAGTTCCAAATGTTACATTGTCTTGCAATACCAAATCGTGGTCATAGATTGCAAAACGATGACCCGCATACGCCACATAAAGATAGTTTTCCGTAGCTTTAATTTGATGTATCCCCATACCCAAACCTGAAAAAGTTATAGATTTAAGTAAAGTTAAATTGCCATCTGAATCTACCTTATATTTTTTTAAATAAAATATTGAACCATAAGTCCCAACAAATAGATAATCCCCATAAAAGCAACAAGACTGTGGATTGGTAAGTGAAATAGTAAAAGCAAGTTTAACTATTACTTCCTCCGTTCCTTCTGGCAACTCAACAGTAGTTGTAGTTTGTTCATGTTCCCAAAGTTCAAATTTATATCCATCAAATGACCATTTCGCTCCAAAACCACTTATAGTCAACTGAAAATATTTACCCATTATTCTATCGGGTAAGCTGAAATAAATATACTTAGAATCTTCATTCAAAGCGAACCTATCCGAATAACTTTCATTAACATTATCAGAACTTAATCCTTCCGACCCACCAACTGACATATCCCAATACAAAATCGCATCCTCATCTCCTCTTGCAGATAAAAATAATTTACGATATTTTTTAACGATATTATTATATCCAATGTATCCAGTCCTTATTTCTGTATTTATATCAACAGGAGTTGTGTCCCCATAATACCATTGGCCAACATTCCTAACATCCAATTCATACAAATTGCGATATGTCTCATTTGGATTTTTCCCAACACCAAGAACCACATCATCACCAATAGGCAAATAATTATAAAACGCTCTGTCGAATTTATACCAACCGCCGTATTTAGACAAACAATAACTGAACTCCGTGTCTCCATCGTCATCATAATCTTCTAATGATATGCAATAAGAACCTTTTAAATTAACGGAATGCAATCTATTGCCATCATCCCCATCTCGCTCATAAAACACCAATAAGCTATCCACTATAGGAGTAAAACTCGCATCTCCTAAATCTATGTCAACAGTAACTTTTAATTTCTTCGCTCCTGGATGAGTTGCGTCTATATCGAAAGGAAGAGTAACATCTTCATCAGTATATTCATGCGTAGCATCCACCCAAGTCCATACATCTATCCTAATATCGGCAGTAGTACCCGATAGCATTTTATTCGCAAATAGTTTCCCAAATTTTTTAAAATCCGAATCACCACTAAAATCAAGCGTATTACCTTCCCATGAACCAAAAGAAGCAAAATCAGAACCAGTATCAGGAATACCAAATACTTTCATATATAAGCCTTTACCTTTTGTATCTGTTTCCGTCCAACCCCCATCAGTAGCATAATAGGTTTCCCCAACAACTTGCAGAGAAGAACCCCATTCCCAATTATTAGACCCATCCCCAACCGTGGACACCTTCAAATAATATTGCGTACCTTGAGATATAGTTCCGCCATCCCAATCAAACCGCAATAAATCCCCTTCTTCTGTAAAATCGGTGGCAGTAGCGATTAACGCCCCATTATTCCAATTCCTGATTTCTATTGTAGGGTAATCGGGGCTAAGATTCTTCTGAAAAACTAAAATTTCCCCTCTGGTTAATACTATATCGGAACCGGGAATAGGAAGTTTCCTGCCATAATAATGAGTATCGCTGTTACCATACCATTTGTTCATACTATAAAAACCAAAACTCCCTGCCGAAGCCTGATTAGTGGAAATTATATTTTGCCCATTGCCATAAACTCTAAACTGTAATATTTTCTTTCTATCATAATAACCAGTATAATCTTGCCACGTACCTCCATTATTATCGCTATACTTTAAATATTCTCCATCGGGCAAAACTCTTTTGGTTTTATACATAGAATCTGTCGGAAGTTCCCAATCAAGAACCAACACATTAAGCTCCCAATCTTCATTCTTGCCCCCTTGATTCGGGATAACCAACCAATAAATGGTCGCTTCATAAACATTTATAGCATCGAACTTAAACTTATTCCATTTCACATCATTCGTTACTCCACCTTTATACGCTACAAGTAACCCATCCTCATTCATATCTGGGTTTCCCGGATTAGTAGAATCATCACTTCTAATTTCAAAAGTAAAATTATTCCCATGTTTTCCGTATTCTCTCATCATTAATTCTATGGTATTTATAGATATAGCGGTAGAGCCATCTCCTCTCATCATAAATGGTTGAGCCCAATAATTAATTCCGTCTTTAGACGTTGCGACTCCTTCGGGAACTGTTACAGGGGGATCATCATATAACCATTTAAAACTACCAGTATTCTGTGCTTCTAAATACCCAGCAGACCCTATACTCTTCATAAACTGCAAAGCAATTGCTCCAGGGATAGTATCTAAACTAACCCCATCAACACAAATGCCTTGATTAAATTCATTTTGAGAACTCCACAAAATAAACCTTTTTTCTTTTTGCAGCCCAGAAAAATCTATAGTATTAATCCCTGAAATAGTATCTACTTTTTGCCCATCAAAAATCCTGAAGCCTTTTTCATTTATCCATACCAAAGCTCCGTTTAATATCTGCAAAGTACCTCTATAAGCCCCCTCAGATACTATATCCTCTTGATTGTCCCCCTCTACAGTTATAGCAAAAATCTTATTATCAGTAGAGCCTATTATATGGTCTTTATGCCCTATAATATTTGTAGGAATTTCCTTTAAGTCAAAAGCATCTCTATTGTTAAAATAAGGTTGCCCTATTTCAGAAGGGCGTATAATGGTCGGACTCTCAACAGTATAAGCAACCCATAACTTATTATCGTGTGATATACCCATAAGGGCTTTAGGAGAAATGTCCTGAGCGACATCAGCATCTGGCACATTATATTTATAATCATCAGTAACTCGATTAACTAATTCACTATCAAGTTCTACGTCAACTATATCACTATCAGTTATTTCCTTTAAAAAATACCAGGTAGCATTATCTATATCATCAACATCAGGTGTGCCATATATTCTCCTGTTATTGCTAATATCAGGCGGAGAATCCATTGTAATAATAGCTTTCTGTTTACTCTTAAATAATTTAACTAAAGAATATCTGCTAAGAGGGCTTCTTCCACCTTTATACTCATAATCATAAGCGAATAACCAATCCAATTGATTTTTTTCGGTACTTCCTTCTTCTCCAGCAGTAACTAATATATCCATTGGGGCTGCGCCACGGACTAAAGATTGATTCCCTGGTCGCCATCTCCACATCCCTTCTTCCATATTGCCAATATACATCTCCCCATTATGCTCGGCAAACCATGGCTCCGAACTCAATGGGTTGCTTTCAAATAAAGTGTCATATAAATCAAATTCAGGATATTGAAAAATCTTTACGTTGCTGTGTGTCTTATCGTAAATAAAAATATAATCTTCGCCACGTGTTGGGAAATATCCAGCCTTTCCTATATGCCAATCAGAATTGCCAACTCCAGCATTAGAACATCCGTTTATCGTTTCAGGTAAACCTTTATCACCCACCATCATATTTGTCAACTTAGCAAAGTATTCAGGCGGGAGTTTTTCAGGAGGTATATCTAAATTTAACCCTTTAAAAACTTTTTGAGCAAATTTTTTGTAATCATCGTTTGGGTTAGAACTCATCTAACCTCCTTTTAATCCATAATAAGTGTTCCTTCTTGTCTGAGGTACGATTTTAGTTGGGGAAAAAGACCTGACAACATCCCTCTCTAATCTCTTAAGATTCCTACCATATTTCATATCAAAGATATTCATCATGTTAATTCCCTTATCTTTAATAAAGCATTCACTACAAATAGCCGGAATAATTGTTTTCTTTATAAGATAATCATCCAAATCAACAGTATCCCCGCTTTCGTACTCTTTAATTTCTATTGCCTGCACATATAAAGTGCTGTAATCATCATCGTATATTATAACAGTATTCCCCAATTTTGTTCCTAAAACCCTACTCTTATGATAGCCAAGATTATAATTAGTGAAGTATCCTGACAAAAAAGGAATCCATGTTACCGGAATACGATAATCATCCCCATCCACCATAGCAAAAGGATTAGTGGGGTAAAAAACATAAGCATTGCTTTCTCCATCTATCCAAGAAGATAAGTCAGCTTCCTTCCAATCTTCATCTTTAGCGGATACGGATAAATCTAATTCTCCGGTGATTATTAAACTTGCCAAGAAATTAAACCCACCTATACTATACAAATCAGGAATAACTCTATCGGCGAAAACCTCATTAAGTTTATCAAGAATAAAAGTAGGAGAAAATCGCCCTTGCGGATTTTGTTCGCTTATATCATTCCTTACTTTAGTCTCAATTTGAGAAGTAGTCATTAGGGTTCTTTCTTCAAATCAGTCCGCTCGTCCACAAGATTAGGAGTCTCTTTACCATCCCCAGTGCGCTTAATCCCTGCTATCCCTTGCAATCCATAGTCCTTAAATTTCTCAAAAGATATTTCTTTAGCCCCATAAGCCTTCTCTAACCATTCCGCATAATCTTTAAGACTTGCTTTAGTCAAAGATTTTGCGCAATCAGATAAATCAGTAGTACCATAAAGACTAGTTTTTATGCGTACAAGTTCCCCTGTGCTATCCTTTAAATCAACAGGAACTACAAATATCCCACTATGAGGAAAAACCATAAACAAATGCTTTATGGCATTTTGATTTATTTTTTCACTCACTCCAAAAGCTTTTAAGACTTCTGTTTTTATTGTTTCTTTCACGCTATTCATCCATGGCGTTTCCTTAGACAATTTTATGCCAAGATATTTCTCTTTAATATAGTTTACTACTTCTTCTTTACTAGCAGCTTTTTCGCCTTTCTGTTCTCTATAAATATTTATAGATTTCACTATTTCATGTATCTTTACTTTTTCCATTTAATCTTCTCCTCCTTTTTAGCCCGCTGGAGGCATTGACCCCCAGCGGAGTTATAATTTAACTTACTCGGTTTATGAAGTAAGAGCCAAAGACCACATAGTTTCGGTAGTATATGGCTTTAACCCTTTAACCGTCCAATACTTATACCCTGTCCTATTGTATCTACCATAATCAATAGGCTTCATAACCATAGGTTGCCCAACAGATATAGCTAATTCGCTGGGGTCGAAAAAGTACGAGGTATAAGCAAAAGCTCCAGTCAATCCCGGATGAACAATTAGCGTAAGAGCTTTACCCATGAAAGTTCTAATGTTATATATCTCGAACTCAAGATTGGTTGGAGTAAACTGAATGTCTTTTTCACCATAAAGGTCATGCAGTGAAGAGAGGAACTCCAAACCACATACACCAACATGGCGTTTATTGCTACCATACTTTAAGGCTTCTTTACAAAAGTCTTTCCATTCTGCTGCACCTGTCGCACCAGTGAAGTTAGCAAGAGGTATTGTCTCATTCTGACTTACGTCATTAATGAAATATCTTAATCCACCAGTCAATCTGTGAATACCATCAGAGGGCTCATAGCTACCAACTGGGTCGCTCGTGCCTCTTTCCCCAAGGATAAGAGCAAGCTCTATTCTCTTAAGGAACTCTGTTAAGGCGTTCTGTCTTAAAAATCCATCTTCATCGGTTCTGTGAAGCGTAATAGCGTGCTGGTCTGATTCCGTAATCTCAACACCGAAAGATTGCTGATAGTTATATATCGCAGTATAGTCATACTGGACAACCCCAGCTCTTCCACCTTCACCCATTGAAATACCAGACATATACAACACATCTCCTGCACTGTAACTGCCTGAAGAACCAACCTGGTCTGTGCCAGCTATTTTGTAAGCATAAATATAAAAATTAGTTCTATCTACTTGGTCAACAATCATCCATTCAGCAGCCCCAGCAGCGGTACTATACAACACATCTCCAGCATGAAGCCCATGTAAAACTGCTTTATTCGCAACGGTTATCCTATTATTGGCTCCATGTGCCGTTACCGTAAAAGATAAAGGCAAACTATCTCTGCGAGCCCATTCTATTTTCATAGACGCAAGCGGAGATTCCGATATTTCTCGGACAACCTTGTCAAAAGGATACCAAGTTAAATCTATAGACCTGATTATTGGGTCGGCGGTTACCCATTCCTTCCCTATATCAGGAACATCACCTACTTTTCTTCCTTCCATTTCAGCCATAATCGCCTCCTCTACCTTTTTTCGGGTTTAGCAAGATACGCTCTTGCGCCTATACTATCGGTATCGCTAACATCAATTTCCGCACAAATAACTCTTATAATAAATCTCTGATTAGCTGGATAGTAATCCGATAGAGAATGCCATGTGGTTTCATCGCAGTTAGCGTTTTTAGTTATAGTATCTACGCCAAGAGTAACTGCTGGGCCAGTCTGCAACGAATCTAACAAAGACGTGAAACTCGGCACTATCTCTATATTAAATATCGGAGCAGTATCATTACTAAGTGTCTGCCCATAACTATGATAACCTATACAGATATAAGGCGTATCCCATTTATCGTTTTCTATCAAAACCGTATCAACTATCGAAGTATCAGAAACCGCATCAAATAACGCATCCGAAGACGTCAACTCTATCACTCCAGCTTTAAGGCTTATCGCTATAAGCAAAAGACTGATTAAAATAACAAGTTTACGCACGCTTCCTCCTATTCCTCCTCTTTGATTTTAATGTTCATAAATTTAGCTGCATCGCTAATAACTTTATCCTGTAAGGTTCCTCCAGTTTTTGCTTTAACACCGGGGGCTTCCGTATGAGGGATATTCGCTCCGAAATAAGCATTAAAATCTTCTGGAGAAGCTAAATTACGGAAAATAAACTCTATAGGATTTTCCGTTAGCATAGCCGAAGATTTTACCCCTTTAGCCCATGCTCTTTGCTTCTCATCAGACAATGTCCCAGATAATATTTGCCCTATGGGAGTTTTATCTGGGTTTTGTTTGTCGAAGTATTTTTTTGCTATTTCGGGGCCAAGCCTTGTCTCAAGCTGGTTATAGCCCTCTTCATATTGCCTTTGCCTTAATTGGCCTAAAACCTGATTCGTAGTGTCTTTATTCTGCTCTCTTGTAAACTGAATTTCCTCTTGGAGCTTTTTTAATTCTTTTTTACTGGCTTCTATTTCCTCTTTAGTCTTTTTGCTGTCTTTTAATATCGCCACTATTTCATCAACTTTATTAAGCTGAGAACGTGGAATACCACCAGCACCATCGCCTTTCTTATCACCATCGTCATTAAGGGTTCGCTGGGTAAAACTTCTCAACTCATCTGTTTTCTGAGCAAGAAGCTGCCCCTGTTCAGTAATCTTTTGTTCTGCTTCAAAATCCGCTTTCACTATCTTTTTCAACGCTTCAGCGTGGGTTTCTTCGCCAGTAAGTTTAGCCTTAAGAAATTCCTCTTTCGCACCAGTTTCTTTAGCCAATTCAGCAATATTAACTCTGGAGCCTTCTTCTGAGGGGGTGTTGTTTCCCTTATTCAGTAAATCTTGTTCTAACATTCTACCTCCTAATGGGGATGCAATACGTATTGTTCTCGTAATCTTTTTAACCTTTCAATAGGTTTTTCTTTTTTGTTTCTCTTAAAAAGATTACGGAACCCACGGGACTGCACCTTGTCCATCTTTTCTTTAAATTGTTTAAGTTCCACCAACTTTTCTTCTGCGGTTTCAATGTTATCTTTTAATTTTTTCAACCATCTAATATATTCCCTTACGCTATCTATATTCTCTTTAGCCACAGTTTCTAAAGTTTTTCTGCAATTAAAAATAGTTAAATCAATAATGCCATAAAAAATCTTTTTAGAATTTTCGTCTATACCGACAATCTTGCTATAAAACTCTATCCAATAATCTACCGTTTCCATTTATCCTCCCTCATTAAAAAGCGAAGTTCTGCCACCACCACCTGCCAAACTCTGCGCTCCTGCCTGCACCTGATTCTGCGCTAATTGCTGCATTAAAGCCTCTTTTTCCGCCTTTAATTCTTCATCGCTTTTTATTATTTTTTCTATACCAGGGATATTAAGAGTTTCGCCTAACAATCGCAATGAATACCCTGCGCGTAAATACGCTGGGGCAATACTCCCCACTATCCTGATAAACTGTGCTATACCTAACATCTTTTGCTCTTCCTGTAATATATTATAAGCCATTTTTGCCTGTATTTGAGCGTGGATACCCTCTTTTTTTATACTCTTAGGAGTTATATATCCAAATTTCTCATACTTCTCAGGGGCAACAGTAGCACTTATTTCCCCACAAATTTTGTCATAAAAATCCTCCGGGGCGAATTGAAGGGTTAAAGACAATACTTGCTCAGCCCAAGGCAACCACAAAGTATCTTCAGAGCTTTTCATTACCGTCCATGCTCTACCACTACCACGTTCAGAGAGAGCTACTTCCGGTGTAGTCATCCTTTTCGTAGGTATATTAACCTGCGTCCACGGAGAAACCCCCATCACACTATAAGCTAATTCCCTGTCTATTTCTACTTCTTGCCCTAAACTCTGGGTTACATCAGCAGCAGACAGAGCTTTAGGAATATTATTCATATCGGTAACACGGATTAAGTCCCCCGGCCCAGTAATAGCCATCTGCTCTTCTGTATCGGAAGTAACAGCCCACTTAGTATGGACATTTCTGACAAGGTCATCTAACCTTAAACAAGCCAACTCATCGGCGTGCAATTGTATCCATTTTAAAACATCCGCTATACCATAAGACCAAACCGTATTACTCTCAGGAAAACATTTGCCAAGAATAAACGGAAAGGAATATGGGAATTTGTCAAGCTCTTTTATTAAATATTTTCTGTCCACAAAATACAAAACTTCTTCATTTACCCTATCCCATATTTCGGTCAGCTCTACCCCTTCCGGCAAAACCTTGCGATTATGAGTATTAATGCCAAATAAGTTATTTTTCTTCTCTGTAATCTTATCTTTAATTTTTTTGTAGGCTTTCTCTTTGCCATAATGAGTTTCCAAATACTGCCACGATACTATTTTCCTAAAACCAACCCATTCAACTTTTTCCCACTTATTAGCATTCGGGTCGAATAAAGAATTTACTAAATCTATAATCTCGGTTTCAAATATTTTAGTCTTATTTATATTGCCTTCAAAATCATAAGCTGGCATAACTTTTAACATCACATTGCCGAAAACATTTTTGTCGGTTATAGCTGTGTATAAAGGCTCAAAAACCCCTGGCTCACTCCATAAAAAATGCAAACCCTTCCTGACTCTCCTCTCTATTTCCCTCATTTTATCATCATTCCCCTTCCCAGCTATCTCTACACTAACACTCTCAGGGTTGCCGAAGAAAGACATTAGCTCTCTTGCGGTAAAAGTATGTATCATTGGGCCTATAATCGGTATATGAACATCGGCTTTTAACGATTGCTCCTCCTCATCAGAATCTAAAATACCACGGAATAACTTGTAGTATGCTTCCCAGTTTTCGCTCTGAATCGCTACAGCGTTTTCTGCGTCTCTTATCCTTTTTTGCCACTCACCATATTCTTTATCTTCTGCCATTTTTAATAGTATAATCAGTAAAGTAAATTTGTCAAGAGGTAAATATTTTTAACACTCATAAGTTATTACTAATCAACGCTTAACCCCTTTAAATAATCCTGGTCTATGCGGCTTCCAATTCGCTCTTGCTTTTGTATATTGTTTATATGGTCTAATTTTCTCTTCCTCGAACGCCTGGCAACCATAGGCGAGAACATCCGGGATAGTATCCTGTGTCATTTCCCTATAATACTTTACCTGTTTAATTGCTGGTTCAGGGACTCCTATATGCCAAGCAATTTTACCCGCCTGTAATTTTGGCTCAATGTGATACATTATTCGTTCATCTTTAGCTTTTGAATGGTGTTTTATTTCTTTAAATTTATACCCAACATCCGAATTTTCAATCCGTTCTTCACCGAGTAAATCACTTATACTTATTTGACCGAAAACCTCAACAACTATCCTTCTCGCACAAAATTGTTTATCGAGAGCTATCAATTCGGCAAATCTTTTTGACGGCAACCAACCACGTCCCTCTTTAGCATATCTTACCCACCAATAGTCATCATTATCCCGCTTTAAAACCATCACACCACAAGTGTCTTGTCCTTGCCCAGAAGTATCCAGAATTATTATTGTACCTAAAATAGGTGCTTCAAAAATCTTCCCATCTTCTCTTTTTCTAACGATAACAACTTCTCCCTCTTCGTTTATCTTTTCTTCTTCGGTATATCTCATGTACGACGGACAATGAGAAAGAGGGGCGTTTAAATCAGATACGGCCTGCAATAAATATTGGGTCGTAAACATTTTATCTCCACCGCCACCTTCGCTATAAAAATCGCTTCTTATGTGTTGTATCCTTTCCGGGGTAAACTTTTCAGGGAAATGCACTTCTCCATCTTTACCATATAAGGGCACACTGCACACAGTGGTATTAGGCTTTTTCTTAACTTCTTCATTAGCATCATCGGGGTGCCACGGGGTATAAATATAATAAATCGGTGTATTGTCGTCATTAATCAGATTCGCTCCATCCCGATAAAAATCCTTAACCCCTTCACGCCCTGTTTCGGTTTGAGAATTATCTCTATTCTGGCAATCGTCATAATAAAGTTTATCAAAATGCCACCCCTCTATTTTGCTTCTCTGTGTAAACAAAAAGACTGTAGGTTCTTTGACCGAGGTAGTTGTTCTATTAACGGTAAACTGTGTCCTGGACCAATCAGACTGTGGGGAATTAGGGGAATACAACGGTATAATTTCTGGGAAAAGAGCCTTAAATACAGGGCTTAAAATAATATCTTTTAAATGCTGTAAATCTGCCCGGCACAAAGGCATGTTCCCACTCGTCCAACCTATACGGATATTAGGATTATTAATTATTTCATGGATAATATCACCTATCATCATAGAAGTTTTAAAAGACCCTCTCGGCATTTCGAGGGCAAAACGTAATAGGTTTTTATGCTGCAATAAATACAATATACTCCCATGCAAATGCCAATTCATCGGGAAGGTTATCTTTCCGTCTTCTACCGCCCCCTCATGGAATCCGCATAAATATTTAGCGCACAGATATTTGCTATTTTGAAAGAGATAACGATATTTTAATTGACGGGGAGAGAAATGGTATTCAATCCCGTTTATCTTCAGGGTTTGTCCATCCATCTAAAACTTTTTGACTTATGTTTTTATTTTTAATTTCTTCCACATCTTTAGTAATAAAGGGTAATAATTTATCAAGTTTGTCGAGAGCCTCATTATCCTCCGGGGTGGCTTTTCTCTTATAGTTTTCCCCCGGAATATTAGCTTTAGAAGGGGCGGTATTATTTATTATTTTCTCGGCAGTCTTAAGGGCATCGAGCATTAATTTATGCTTACCTTCTTTCTCATATATATCAGCTAATTGTAGAGCTTTATTGTATAAAACAAGTAATTGGTCTTGCGAATAAGAACCTAACCCTCCGGCTTCCGCTACAGATTTCTTTATACGATTCGAGGAAATTTCCTTATATTTATCCGATGGGTCTTTGTGGTAAATCTTGTTAACCATATCTTTCCCCATCAAACCTGCCCCGCTATAAATTTTTTTATAATGCTCCGTTGGGTGTTCTTTGTCCCCAAATTCTTCTTCGTGTTTTTTTGAAAGATGAGTGTGTGTTACCATACTATGATAACAATTTATATCCGCCTCTCCTCCCTTCTCCTGATAACAAGCTAAACATAAAATATAGCCATCCTTGTAGAAAAGATGGTTGTCTTTAAGCTCTTTTATTTTCTCTTTCGGATAACCGTATATCAAAATTATTTCACTTTTTCAAAGGCTAAATCTCTTATATTAGTTTCAAAAGTATACCCACTTGCCCATCGGGTATACCCAAAGTCTTTTAAAACTTTTTCAAGGGCAGTATCTAATTTTTCGTTTACTTCATCTGCTTCATAAAAAATTTTACATTCTGGATTATTAAGTTTATCCATATTTACCCTCCTTTAAAACTTTTATTCCACCCCGGCTTCTCTTAATAACCTCTTAATTTCGTCCTCATCAGGTGGGGTGGCAGCTTCTTCCTTAGCCTGCTTTATACTATCACTGCGTGCCTGTAGCACAGTATTCACAGAATCCGTATAAGCTCCTTCTCCAAGATTAATATTATTCAAGGCTCTTAATCCCTCTAACCTATACAATTCGTTTTCTTCCTCATCGGTAATCGTTCCATCTTTCTTTTTTGCTGCCCATTCTGCCATCAAGGTTTTTATGAAAGTTTCGTCGTATATAGGATACTTTTTAGAACCCTCCTCCTTGTATATTATATTTCCATTCTCATCTTTCACATACCCATTCCGCTCGGCAGCCAATCTATCCAACAAAGGCTCTTCTATTCCAAAAAGTTTTTCTATAAGAGCCTTAAAAAATCCACCCAATCCAGCTTCTGTCGCTTCCACTTTAACCTCCCAGAGCTCTCGCTCTAAAACGCATTCTTTTTCTCTTAGGTATATATTGCACCACATCTTTTTCGGGCACATAAATCCTTTTCCCAGCAAAATCCACTAAATACTCTTGATTAAATTTACCCGATAATTCTCCTCGTGCCATCCTACCATCCTTTTTAAATTTTAACATAACCACTTTAACCTCCCATTTTTAATTCATTAACCATTTAGCAAATTTATTATCGCTTGGGTAGTTTATAGCAGATACAGGAACAATTATATTCCTTAATGTTTCTCTCGTAGAATCAAAAGTATATGCACCCTCAAAAATTAAAAATCCAAAATCCACTATAACTCCAAATATAACTACAAATAAAAAAGCTACCACCACCACTGGCATCCCAACTGTGTATTTTATTATATTTATTTTACGCATCTTTCCTCCTCACTGGAATTATACATAAAAAAACTACAAGCAATGATGCCAATGCAAGCCATACTGGGAACAATATCCAGCAAATTATTATTGTTAAAGTTACAAACCAATCTTTGAATTTTTCAATCATTAATTTTTAAGGTTATTTCCACTCTCGGATTTTCCTTATCAATCCCCATAACTTTAGAATGTCTATCCCCAAAACCAAACTGTCTGATATACTTATCATTCTCGACAATTCCTCCAGCTTCCAAAATATCACAAAGAGCCTGCAACAACCCCACTAAATCAGGCTCACCAACCCTATTCGGCATCCAGAACTCAGCCACCATATAACAATCCTTTAGAGATGTAAAATTACTTTGACTAGCTTTCCATTGACTCAACTGCAACACGCAAGAATCTTCATATTGCCGATATGCTTTCTTTTGGATTACATAGATTCTGCCATCTCCGGCTTTCACAACCTGCTGAGAGGTCTTTTTAGTGATTGGCCTACCTATTAATGTAAAAGAAATTTGATTTTTCATAAGATTCCAGCTACGGGATAAAGGTTACGGATTGTATTTTACCATTGGAATATTTAGTAATTAAAGTATTTCGCACTTCATTAAAACATGCCGGATGCTTCATTTCACCTTCATTAACAGGCAAAGGGCAGTCATAAGACTCGGATTTATACCACCCCCGGCTTCTCCCAATTCTTCTCCTTTTGATTAGTATTCTTGACAAAAATCCTTTACAAAGCAAACAATAAGACCCGACCCCATCCACCATATTCCTGTGTTTAACCATCTCCTCCGCACCAAAAAAATCCTCACACCTGCAACACCTATACTTTTTTATCCCATTCTCAACAATTATCCTGTGTCCCATAAAAATAATATACACATATTTTTACAAATGTCAATAGTCCTTTACATTAACCCCCTATAAAACAATGCTTTATAATATATTTTTACCCTTAACAAATCACAAAAAACAAGTATAATACTATTGCCATGTTTACACTCCAACAGAAAGAGTTTTTTGTTTCTCTCTCTGTTTTTTATCCGCATCTGCGAAAAACACCCTCTTAATCTCCTACCATTTGCCCTGAAATACACTTTAAAAGCTCATAATAAAGTTTTAACCCCTAATGCCACCCTTGATAAGGCTATTTGGATAGAATGCAAATATGAGGCTTAAAATGCTAAATAAAAGGGAATCGGTATCTATTAACCATAAAAAACTATGCTATTAGGAGGAAAGGGTTGTTATGACTATGGTTTTGGAAAGCAGTAGAGGTTGTAAGTGGGGGTTTATTATAAATCCCCGCCATGCTTGGGGGTTTTGGGGTTAGTTTTCCAGGCTTATCGTAGCCACACAAAAAAAGATTTTCTTTTTCTTTTTTCTTTTAAATATATTTAAGTTAGTTTTCTTTTTTCTTTTTCTTTTTAAGTATACTATATTTAATTATTTTTTTAATTGTTTATTATTTTATATATAATATTATATATATTATTTATATTATTATTAAATATACTTAGTTAGTCTTAATGTTATTTATTATATTAATATACGAGTTAATATGATATTATCACTACTTTATACTCATTACAGCTTAGTAATAAATACATAAATATACTTAATACATTGTTATTATGTATTTTTAATATACTTAATATATTATTTTACATACTAAATACATACTTATAACAACTTAATACATACTTAAATATATTTATATATACTTAATATATAGTTAGTATTAGTAGTAGGGCGGATTTTGCTATCTTTAGTGTTTTTTATCTCTGCTAATGGTTGTTAGTTCTTATTTATATGATTGTGGATAACCTGTTGATACAATGTTGATAACTACATAATTTGTTGCTATACATTTATTTATATAGTATTATTATAGTATTCTTTTTGGGGTTTTTTAAGATACTCAGTAACACGTTTTTTTATAATCGTGTTATTGATAAATATTAGATAAATTATAGTCTGTGAGATGACTATTAATATCATTTATATCAATCATATTAGCTTTATATCAAAGGCATATCAAATTTATATCAGAAAGCTAAAAAAGAGTATAAATATTTAATTCCAACCATCTTGATATAATTTTGATATAAATACCTTGACAATATAATGAATTTGAGTATATTTAATATATGAGTACTAAACAACAGGCTCAAAAACTCGTTCATAAGGCTGTTAAAGAAAATGTTTTATCAATACCAAATAACTGTGAACTATGCAACCGTCAAGACGGCTTTCCTTTAATTGCTCATCATTATTGCTATGATTATCCTCTCAAAGTACTTTGGATTTGCAAGTCTTGCCATAAACTAATACACTTAAACAATCTTGATACTTGGTCTAATTCCTTTTCTATTCGAGACGCTCTTTTAAAAAAAAATAAAAACTTTAAAAAAAATTACAAAAAATATAATGAATAAGTTTACATTTTATCTGTGAATGTAAAATTGTTTTTACTGCTATCTTTAGTATATATTCTATAATCCTTACAATCAAATAATTATAAACCCCATATAAAAAAATATTTACAACTAATAAAAAATTATTACGCAATTCCCAGAGTTTAAAAAACTAAATCATTGTATTGTAATCACTTAAAAAGTGGAATCATTCTTGCATATATAATAAGTGGTTCTTTGAAAACTAACCCGTAAGTTAAACCTTAAAATGGAGGTGTAGAATGATACACAAGATAAGAATTGCAAACGCTCATAGTTCTAATAAACCAACGCAAAAAGTAGAGTTAACCCTTGAGGGTGGTTCTCCGTGGTTCACTTATGTATGGATTAATGATAGATGTTATACTATTATTGAAACTTCAAGAGGAGTAAAAATAGAAAAAACAAAATTTGTAGGAGATTAACCTTACGGGTTCCCTTGCGGGAGTGGGATGGACGGTAGGATTTGAAGCCCCGTGTATAGCTCCCGCCGCAGGGGTTTAAAATATTTTTAAAAGTATTTTAGTATTGCTCTTTGATAAATAATGACACGGTGGCGGAATATAGACGCTCCGACGTTACGAACTGAAACAAAACCTATTATAACTGGGCAATATAATAGGAAACGGTAGGGATAAATCCTAAGATTATAGACGTCTATAATTTTAAAGTCATGCAAGGGTGAGAGTCCCTTGTCCGTGTCGCCAAATGCGGAGAGTGGCGAAAGTCATAGAAGGGTATTCCCACGCGGTAAAAATCCGTCTCTCCGCACTAATACCACGTAACAACCTCCTTATCGGCGGGTTGAGCCCCCTTGACCCGCCTTAAAATAAGGAAAGGAGAGGTGAAAATGGAGAAAGCAAAGTATATAAACACAGACTTTAAAAAAACATGGCAAGTAGTTTGTTATGGTAAAGTAATATCAAAGCATATAGATTTTTATCATGCCCAAAATTATATTCCTATACTTTACAAGCAAGGTAGAATTGATAATACTTATACTATTAAACCAATAAATGAGGCTTAAATGTCAATCATAGCTAAGTTATTATACTGGATATATGGCCGCAAGGATGACCGCAAGGACGCCCACAGGGACGAGTTGACGTTCATGGAGAAGGCTGACAGGTGGGCGCACGTACAGTTTAACGAGGTAAAACTTTAAGTGAGGTGAAATTATGAAACAAGTAATAGATAAAGAAAAAGAAGAGAACAAGAAGATGCTTAA
>Ga0307437_1001127_pt1 | contig 18565 bp, 14 predicted proteins | sample SalMarWE160390MG_FD_202146 | JGI IMG/M metagenome (GOLD analysis project Ga0307437, IMG submission 202146) | Salt marsh sediment microbial communities from the Plum Island Ecosystem LTER, Massachusetts, United States - WE1603-90 | ecosystem: Environmental > Aquatic > Marine > Intertidal zone >...
TGGCGTTGCCCGGGGATCATGTAGAGATGGATGTCGAGTTAATATATCCGATAGCGATGGAGAAAGAACTTCGTTTTGCAGTGAGGGAAGGCGGAAGAACTGTTGGTGCCGGTGTGGTAACAGCAATTGAGGAGTAAGATTTGCATATAATTGTTCGTTTGAATTGTACTGAATGTAGTAATCATAATTATACAACGCATAGGGCAAAGGATCAGAGGGGTAAATTGCAGCTAAAGAAATATTGCCCGCGTTGTAAGAAGCATACGCTTCATAAAGAGAAATAGGCCTGTGGCTCAACTGGCTAGAGCACCGGACTCCAAATCCGGGGGTTGGGGGTTCAAGTCCTCCCAGGCCTGTTTTTAGGAGATGAAATGTTAGAGAAGATAGTAACTTTTTTTAAGGAAGTAAAACAGGAACTATTCAAAGTCTCTTGGCCAAAAGGCAGAGAAATATGGGCGTCTACAGGTGTCGTGATAGTTTTCTCGGCTATTCTGTGTTGTGTTATATATATACTTGATCTTCTCTTTCAAAGGATTTTTCTTTTTTTGATAAGATAGGATTTTATGAGTGTAGATAAGAAATTTAGATGGTTCATAATTCATGTTTTTACGGGGCAGGAAAAGATTATCTGTAAATATCTTGCCGAACAAAAGAAAAAAAAGAGGATGGATGCTCTGATAGATCAAATTGTTGTCCCTGAAAGAATGATTAAAGTTAGAGATAAAAAAGGTGAGATTAAGAGTAAGGAAAAGAGATTATATCCGGGTTACATTCTGATACATGCTGCAGAAGATGATGCTGTAACGCGACTTATAGCAGAATCTCCAAAAGTAATGGGGTTTTTGGGAAAGAAGGCTGCGCAACCTATATCAGAGGAAGAAGCAGAAAAAATCCTTGGGCTTATGGAAACGGTAGAAGAGGTTAATGATACAAGGTTTTTAGAAGGACAGACAATTCGTATAATTGACGGACCTTTTACAGATTTTAACGGATCGATTAAAGAGTTAAATAGAGAAAAAGAAAGATTGATTGTAATGGTTACGGTTTTCGGTCGGTCGACCCCGGTCGAATTAAGTTATAATCAGGTCGAATTAATTTAGGAGAGAAAAAGATGCCACCAAAAAAAGAAAAGGGACAGATTAAATTAATGATACAGGCTGGGCAAGCGACTCCTGCACCTCCGGTTGGACCAGCTCTTGGCCAATACGGCGTAAATATTATGGAGTTCTGCAAGCAGTTTAACGAAAGAAGTAAGAATCGGGGAAATGATTTGATCCCTGTGGTTATTACCGTGTATAAGGATAATTCTTTTGATTTTATAATGAAAAATCCTCCTACTTCGTTCTTATTGAAAAGAGCTGCAGGTATAGTTAAAGGTTCAGGAGAGCCTAATAGAGAAAAGGTCGCAACTGTGACAAGAAAACAGCTAAGGGAAATCGCAGAGTCTAAGCGGGAAAGTTTCAATACGGATGATATGGAGAAGATTGAAAAGGTTATAGAGGGTACTGCTAATTCAATGGGAATGCTGATAGAGGAGAGTGAACAATGAAGAGAAGTAAGCGATATAAGAAGTTAGATGCTTCTTATTCTAAAGAAGAAAAATGTGGGGTCAAAGAAGCTTTTAGCAAGATTAAAGAGATGGCTTCTGCAAAATTTGATGAAACGGTAGAAGTGGCTGTAAAACTTGGTGTTGATCCAAAGAAGGCAGATCAGATGGTTCGGGGTACAATTTTGCTTCCCCATGGTACAGGCAAAGAGAAGAAAGTGCTTGCTTTCGTTGAAGGGGAGTTACAGGTAGAAGCTGAGAAAGCTGGCGCAGATTGGGTTGGAGGCCAGGAATTTGTAGAAAAGATTGAAAAAGGCTGGCTTGAATGCGATGCTATTGTAGCTGTTCCTGAGATGATGCCTAAAATTGGAAAATTAGGAAAAATTCTTGGTCCTAGAGGACTAATGCCTACGCCCAAAACCGGGACTGTAACGAAAGATATTGGACAAGCTGTAAAGGAGATAAAAAAAGGGAAAGTTAATTTTAAGGTAGATCAGGGTGGTAATCTTCACGTTCCTATTGGGAAAGCTTCTTTTGAAGAAAAAAAATTATACGAGAACTTTATTGAATTAATCGAAAAAATAATGAGTTTGAAACCTTCATCTGCAGGAGGACAGTATTTAAAAGGTATAGCACTCTCAACAACTATGGGTCCTGGCATTAGAATTGATACAAATTTTTTAAGAAAAGAAATGATTGCGGGGAGTTAATATGGGAATAAGAGAAAACGAGGAAATCGTAAAAGAAATTAGTGAAAGGTATAAAAAGTCTAAGTCTTTGTGTTTCACGAACTTCTTAGGTCTAAAGTCAGCCCAGATCAATGAGCTTCGCAGAAGTCTTAAGAGAAAAAATGCTGAATTAAAAGTTTTTAAGAATACTTTGATCAAAAAAGCATTAAGTGATGAAACTAAGGGAGAGAACATAGATGAACTGATGAAGGGTCCGACAGCTTTAGTTTTTGGTTACGAGGATCCCTTGCAACCTCTTAAAATAATTTCTGATTTTAGAGGAAAAAACGAAAATCTGGTTGTTAATGGAGGCTTTATTGAAGGTAAATACTTTGATTATGAGACTTTTGGGGAATTGGCATCTATACCTCCAAAAGAAGATCTTTACAGCAAGATGTTGACTTCACTGAGTTCTCCTTTAAATAAACTGGTTTTTGTTTTGTCAGGGGTAACAAGAAAATTTATAGTGATTTTATCTGAGATAGCTAAACAAAAGGAGGAATAATGGCAGAAGGGACAAAATTATCCAAAAATGCTGAAAAAGTTATTGATTTAATCGGAGGTATGACGATTCTTGAGCTAAATAGTCTCGTAGAGGCTATGGAAGAAAAGTTTGGTGTTACAGCCGTAGCTCCAGTGGTTCAGACGGCTTCCGTAGCTGCGGGAGTAGCCGGAAAAGAAGAAGAAAAGGCTGAATTCGATGTTACGCTAAAGTCTTTTGGAGAAAGTAAACTTGCTGTTATTAAAGAGGTTCGTTCCTTGCTTTCATTGGGACTTAAAGAGGCTAAAGAAGTTGTAGAATCAGCACCTTCAGTATTAAAAGAAGCAACTTCTAAAGAAGATGCAGAGTCGATTAAGTCCACCATTGAGAAAGCAGGCGGCGAAGTAGAAATTAAGTAATCGGCATTTGGAAGTTTTATCTATAAGAGATAGACAAAAAAAACAGCGATTTCTTATAGGGAATGGTAAGAAAACTGCACTCCTTTTTTATATAAGAAGTAAAATTTTACAAAAGGAGGTAATCTATTGACTCCTAAAAGGAAGTTTTTTGTTGATGGAGTTAGATTAGCCAATCTGGAGGATGTCAAATTTACTCCTCCCGATTTTTTATCTGTGCAGAGAGATTCTTTTGAGAAATTTATTCTGCAGAAGTACAACGAAAATCCGGAAAGCCGGCCTGATAATGGCTTAGAGTCGGTTTTCAGGGAAGTTTTTCCAATAGAAGATATTCATGGTAGATATAAAATTGAATATTTATATTACTATCTTGATGATCCTAAGTATACTCCAGAACAGGTAAAAGAGAAAGAGCTTACTTATTCGGCATCTCTTTATGGCAGATTTAGGCTGATTGAATATGAGGAACCCGAGGAAGTTGAATTTGCGCAAGAGATAGAAGACTTTGAACCTCTTCGAGAAGTCAAACAGTCTATAGAACAGGATGTTTTCCTTGCTGGTTTTCCCTTGATGACCGAAAGGGGAGATTTTATTATCAATGGTGTAGAAAGGGTTATAATATCTCAACTACATCGGGCTCCCGGAGTTTATTTTGAAGAAGAGGAAGTTGATGAGGTCCGGAGCAAATACAATGCTCAAATAATTCCCGACAGGGGTTCCTGGTTGAAGTTCAATATAAAATTGACTGAAGCGATAAAAGTCAATTTAAACGGTAGACGTAACTTCCCAATAACAGTTCTCATTAAAGCCCTGGGTTATCTTGAAGATATTAAAGTGCTTGAAGAAGAGAGGAATAAACTTATAGAGCTTTTGAGAGAAAAAGAGTACAATAAAAAGTATATAAACCGTATAAAAGAAATTGATAAGAAACTCGAAAACGTTGAAGGGAAATGGAATAATTCGGAACAGATACTTTCTCTCTTCTTTGATACAGAAGAGATTAAAATTGATAAAAAAGCTTTAGGTAGAGTTCTAGCTAAAGATATTGTCGCTCCTGATACCGGAGAAGTTATTCTTCAGGCGGGGAATAAGATAGAAGAAGATTGCGTTAAAAAAATTAAGGAAGTTGGATTTAAGAAAGTTTATGTGTTCAGAGGAGTTGAAAAGAAATCAGTTGATTATATCTTGAACGCTTTTAGGAAAGATAAAACAAAAAATGGCAGAGAAGCGATTCTTGAGATTTATCGCTATCTTAGAGGTACGGATGCCCCAAATTTGAGAATTGCCAAAGATTATTTCCATTCCTCATTTTTTGATCCCGCAAGATTTAATCTGTCCAAGGTGGGGAGGCACGTTTTAAACAGAAAATTAAATCAAAATGTCGACGGAAATGTGCTTTGTCTTGTTACCGAGGATTTTATAAATGTAGTTAAAGGATTGATGGAATTGGCAGATGGTAAAAGAGAAGAAGACGATATAGATCATCTTGGTAACAGGAGGATAAGAACTGTAGGAGAGCAATTGGAAAATCAATTTCGAGTAGCTCTTCGAAGGATGGCTAAAACCATTACCGAAAGGATGGTTGTTTCCGAGGATACCGATATAACTCCTCAGGAGCTTATAAACTCCAGACAAATTAAGGGAGTTTTGAATTCTTTCTTTGCTACGGGTCAGCTTTCTCAGTTTCTTGACCAAACAAATCCGCTGGCTGAACTTACAAATAAGAGGCGCCTATCGGCTCTTGGTCCTGGTGGTCTCACCAGAGACACTGCAGGTTTCGCAGTGAGAGATGTGCATTATTCGCATTACGGTCGCATTTGTCCGATAGAGACTCCAGAGGGTCCGAATATAGGACTTATTACCTCACTTGCTTCTATTTCACGGATTGATGAAGATGGTTTTATTGAAACCCCCTACAGAAAAGTTAAAAAAGGCGTTATAACTGATGAGGTCGAGTATCTTAATGTAAATGAGGAAGATAAATACACTATAGCTCCTGCCAATTTAAAAGTGGACAAAAAGGGAAAAATTGTTGATGATTATGTTATGGCAAGGAGAAGAGATACTTATCCTTTCGTAAAAAGAGAGGAGGTTGATTATCTGGATCTTGTGCCTCAGCAGCTTGTTTCTGTTTCTTCTTCTCTTATTCCTTTTTTAGAACATGATGATGCAAATAGAGCTTTAATGGGTTCAAATATGCAACGACAGGCAGTTCCCCTTATAAGACCAGAAGCTCCTCTTGTCGGAACCGGCATTGAGGGAAAAGTCGCTAAAGATTCTGGTACAGTTGTTCTTGCTAAGAGAGATGGGGTCGTTATTAAAGTAACTGCTGATGAAATATGGATAAAGACTAAAGGGACTGGTTCGGAAGAGCCCTATGATATTTATCGCTTGAGAAAGTTTGAAAGAACAAACCAGGATACCTGTGTTAATCAGAAACCGATTGTAAATAAAGGAGATGAAATAAAAGAAGGAGAAGTAATTGCTGATGGGGGAGCGACTTCTGATGGTGAACTTGCACTTGGGCAGAATGTTTTAGTTGCTTTAATCCCGTATTTTGGTTGGAACTATGAAGATGCAATAGTGGTTTCGGAAAGACTTCTAAAAGAGGACGTTTTTTCCTCGTATCATATTGAGGAATACACTTGTGAAGTTAGAGACACAAAGTTGGGTTCTGAGGAAACCACAAGGGAAATACCAAACGTTTCAGAAGAAAGCGCAGCGAATTTAGATGAAGAAGGTATAGTTAGAATAGGAGCTAAAATTAAGGAAGGAGACATCCTGGTAGGGAAAATTTCTCCCAAAGGAGAGACTGAACTTACGCCCGAGGAAAAACTTTTAAGGGCAATCTTTGGCAAAAAAGCTGAGGATGTTAAGGATACTTCCTTAAGGGTTCCATCGGATGTGCATGGTGTAGTTATTGACAGTGTGATTTTAGAAAGGAATGCCCGTAAAGCTAATATAGATAAGGTCTTGGAAGTATACAGCAATAAAATACAGGAACTGAAACGGAAGAAAAATTCAGCTGTTACGGAAGAACTTCTCAACAAAAAAGCTAAGGATTCGATTTTTATAGCTTCAAAAAGAGGAAAAAAACAAAAATTATTGGTGAGAAAGAAACAGGTAATCAAAGAGAAGCATTTAGCGAAATTAGAACAGTGGGTAGATTTGAAGGCATATCCCAAAATACAAAAGTTTATTGAGAAGATAGATAAGCTGATTCAAAGATTAGAAGAACAGATGGAGAATTCCCTTCGGGTTGCGGAAAAAGGAGATGAGTTAGCTGCTGGTGTTAATAAAATGATTAAGGTTTATATCGGTCAACGAAGAAGAATATCGATAGGAGATAAAGTTTCCGGAAGACACGGGAATAAGGGAGTTGTTGCGGCAGTCATACCAGAAGAGGATATGCCTTTTATGGAAGATGGTACGCCTGTAGATGTTGTACTTAATCCTTTGGGTGTTCCTTCGAGAATGAATGTTGGTCAAATTCTGGAGACTCATCTTGGTTGGGCTGCCGAGAAGTTGAATATAAAGGTAGGTAGTCCTATCTTTGAAGGGGTCTCTATTGAGAAAATAAAAGAATTATTAAAAGAGGCTGGTCTTCCCGAGAGTGGTAAAGTTGCTCTTTATGATGGCAGAACCGGTAAACCTTTCGAACAGCAAATAACTGTGGGCTATATGTATTTAATGAAACTCTACCATATGATCGAAGACAAACATCATGCTAGAGCTACTGGTCCGTATTCATTGATTACTCAGCAACCGCTTGGAGGAAAAGCTCAGTATGGTGGACAAAGGTTTGGGGAGATGGAAGTATGGGCGTTAGAAGGCTATGGTGCTGCTCATACCCTGCAGGAGATGCTTACCTTAAAGTCCGATGATGTAGAAGGAAGGAATAAAGCTTACGAGGCAATAGTTAAAGGGGAGCCTCCCCCAGAGCCGGGATTACCAACTTCTTTTGACGTGCTCATTAAGGAATTGAGGGGTCTGGGATTGAATGTTGAGCTTCTTAAGCAGGGCGAGGAGGAGAAATATGAAATTTAATGAAGGGAAATTCAAAGAAGGATTACCCAAGAATTTTAACCTTATAAGGTTTTCTCTTGCTTATCCGGAAAAGATATTGTCCTGGTCTCATGGTGAAGTTAAGAAAGCGGAGACCATAAATTACAGAACCCAGAAGCCTGAAATGAGCGGTTTGTTCTGTGAAAGAATTTTTGGTCCGGTTAAAGATTATGAATGTAACTGCGGAAAGTATAAAGGACCAAAGTATAAAGGTCATATATGTGAAAGATGTAAGGTTGAAGTTACCAAGTCCAGTGTGAGAAGGGAAAGGATGGGGCATATAGAATTGGCAGTTCCCGTGGTTCATATTTGGTATTACAAAGTTAACCCGAGTATTATAGGGAAATTACTTGGTCTAAAAAAGATACAACTACAAAGAATTCTGTATTACGAATCGTATATTGTGATAGATCCCGGAGATGCTCCTTTAAAGAAGGGTCAGGTTATATCTAATGAAAAATACGTAGGGTTAAAAGAAAAGTATAAAGGAGCTTTTATTGCCAAGATGGGAGGGGAAGGAATCTATGAATTGCTGAAGGAATTAGATCTTGGTGAAATTTCGAAAGAACTGAAAACGGAAATAAAAGCTGTAGCGTCGAAACATAAGAAGAAAAAATTATTGCAAAAGCTTTCTATTGTAGAAGCGTTCCTTAAATCCGGTAATAAGCCGGAATGGATGGTGTTGCGAGTTTTACCGGTAATTCCACCCGATGTTAGACCTCTTGTTCCTCTTGAAGGAGGAGTTTTTGCCACTTCTGACGTTAATGACCTTTATAGAAGGGTGATAACTAGAAACAACAGGCTTAAGAATTTGATAGAAATTGACGCTCCGCCGACAATTCTCCGAAACGAGATGAGAATGCTTCAGGAATCGGTAGATGCCTTACTCGATAATTCAAGATTAAGCAGATCTATTACCGGTAGAGGCAATAGACCACTTAAGTCTATTACCGATTCCTTAAAGGGTAAAAAAGGAAGATTCAGAAGGAATCTATTAGGTAAGAGGGTTGATTATTCGGGAAGGTCTGTGATTACTGTAGATCCCACATTAAAATTGTACGAATGCGGTCTTCCAAAGAAAATGGCTAAAGAGCTTTTTAAGCCTTTTATTATTAGGAAATTGGAAGAGACGGGGGTTGTTGATTCGATAAGACAGGCAAGAAGAGTTTTAGACGCAAATGATCCAAAGGCATGGGATCTTTTGGAAGAAGTCGTAGATGGTTATCCGATTCTTTTGAACCGTGCTCCTACTTTGCATAGAGTTTCTATACAAGCGTTCCTTCCTAAGCTTGTGGAAGGAAATGCAATACGTATTCATCCTATGGTTTGTCCGCCCTTTAATGCTGATTTTGACGGGGATCAGATGGCAGTACATGTACCTTTGTCTTCCTATGCACAATTAGAGTGTTATTTTATTATGATGGCATCCAGGAATATTCTATCTCCAGCCAATGGTGTACCTTTAATGGTTCCTACTCAGGATATAGTTATTGGGGTTTATTATCTTACAAAGGCACGTCCGGGAGAAAAAAAGATAGACCGTTTCTTTGGTAATATTGAAGATGTTGTTTGCGCATACGAAGAAGAAGTAGTCAAACTTCATGATTGGATAAAACTTAGGTATAAGAATGAGTGGCTTGAAACTACTGTAGGCAGGGCTATCTTTAATGAGATAGTTCCCGAGTCTCTCAGGTGGGTAAATGAGCCTTTGGAGAGTAAAGAATTAAAGAGTTTAGTATTGGAATGTTATAAAAAGCTGGGTATGGATAAAACAGCAGAGTTTCTTGATGAGATTAAAGAGCTTGGGTTTGAATATGCGACCAGATCAGGTTTGACAGTTGGTATTACCGATATGATTATTCCTGAAGAAAGAGAGAAGATTATAGAGGAAGCTCAGAAAAAAGTTCAGGAGGCAGAAAAACAGCATAAGATTCAGGGTGTTATTACTGAAGGAGAACGGTATAATAAAGTCATTGACACATGGACACGGGCTACGGAGATAATCGAAAAGGAGATAGAAAAAACTCTATTGGAAGATAGAGGAGGGTTTAATCCTATTCATATGATGAGTACATCCGGAGCAAGGGGAAATATGGATCAGATAAGGCAGCTTTGTGGCCTCCGAGGATTAATGGCTAAGCCTCAGAAGAAACTTTCTTCCCAGGCAATAATTGAAACACCCATACTTCATTCCTTTAAAGAAGGATTAAACGAGATGGAGTATTTTATTTCCTCTCATGGTGCAAGAAAAGGTCTTACGGATACGGCGTTGAAGACCGCAGAAGCGGGATATTTAACCAGAAGATTGGTCGATGTGGCTCAGGGAGTTGTTATTATTGAAGAAGATTGTGGTACGGTTATGGGTGTGGACGTCTCTGCTCTTGTTGAAGGGGGAAAAGTTGTTGAGTCTCTGTTTGATAGAATTGAAGGTTCTTACACTGCCGATGATGTTATCCATCCCCTATCAGGTGAAATTATTGTACAGGCAGGAGAATGGATTAACGAAGAAATCGGTCGGGATATTGAGGAGGCAGGTGTAGAGTCTGTTAGAATACGTTCGGTTCTTACCTGTGAATCTGAAGAGGGTATTTGTCAAAAGTGTTATGGTAGAGACCTGTCGACAAGAGAACTGGTTCAGATCGGAACTGCGGTTGGCGTGATTGCTGCTCAATCGATAGGAGAACCCGGAACACAGTTAACTTTAAGGACTTTCCATGTCGGGGGAATTGCCTCAGGTGGTGCCGCTGAATCATATCAAAAATCACCTAAAGACGGAAAAATCCAGTTTGCCAAGGATTTAATTTATAATGACGTTAAAGGGAAACCGCTGGTTGTACTCTCAAGGAATTCTTCTGTTTATTTGATTCATACTGAAGGGAAATTAAAATATAAAGTACCATATGGGTCAACACTTAAGGTCAAAGACGGACAAGAAGTTCAAAAAGGAGAGGTTCTTTTTGAATATCAACCCTATTCTAATTTGATAATAGCAGAGGTAGAAGGTAAAGTTAAATTTATCGATATTAAGGAAGGCGTTACGCTCAAAGAAATGGTGGACGAATCCGGAAAGAGACAAAGAATGTTGGTTTATGGTACCAAGAGTAAATATCTTCCTACTATTGAGATTAGATCAGGGAATAAGAAATTGGCCGAGTATCCGATTCCCAGGGGTTCCTATCTCTTCATTGAAGATGGTGCTAAAGTTGATGTTGGCTCTCTTTTGGCTAAGAAACCACGTGATATTGCACGTACTCAGGATATTACCGGAGGGCTTCCACGAGTCGAAGCTCTGGTTGAAGCCAGATCTCCCAAGGATAAAGCTATAATTTCAGAGATTGACGGAATTGTTCGTTTTGGTAAAGTAACAAGAGGAAAGAGAAATATCTTTATCGAGTCCGATAAAGATAAAAAGAAGTATAAAGTTCCTTATGGTAAATATTTTATGGTCCATGAAGGACAGAAGGTAGAGGCTGGTGATAAGTTATGCGAGGGGTTTGTTGATCCTCATGATGTACTTAGAGTAAAAGGCGTAATAGCAGCACAGCAGTATCTTCTGAACGAAATCCAGGAAGTTTATAGAATGCAGGGAGTCAACATAGATGATAAACATGTCGGCATAATTGTCCGTCAGATGTTTAGAAAAGTTCGGATAGCCGAAAGTGGAGATACTACATTCCTCGAAGGACAGGTGCTGGCTGCTAAGACAGTTAAGGAAACCAATATGGAAATTGCCAAAGAGGGAGGAAAGCCTGCGACCTTTGAACCTTTACTACTCGGTATTACACATTCTTCACTCTCTCACGAATCAGTGATAGCAGCGGCGTCTTTCCAGCATACTACCAAGGTACTTTTAAATGCTTCTTTAGAGGGTAAATCTGATTATCTTAAAGGCTTGAAGGAAAATGTAATAATTGGAGGAAAGATACCCGCAGGTACTGGATTTAAAGATTTTAGGGATATAGAGTTAAAATACAAAAAAGAGGAAACAGAGGAAGAAGCAAAAAGAGCATAGGAGGTTTATATGCCGACAATAAATCAATTGATAAGGAAAGGGAGGAAGAAAGCCAAGAAGAAAACAAAGTCGCCAGCTCTTGAAGGTAGTCCTCAGAAAAGAGGAGTATGTTTAAGGGTATATACAACGACTCCTAAGAAACCAAATTCGGCTCTCCGGAAGGTGGCTAGAGTAAGACTCTCTAACGGAAAAGTCGTTAGTGCTTATATACCGGGAGAGGGGCATACTTTACAGGAACATTCCATAGTTCTGGTTAGAGGCGGCAGGGTCAAGGATTTGCCGGGAGTCAGGTATCACATTGTAAGAGGAGTCTATGATTCGACAGGTGTTGAGGATAGAAAAAAGAGCCGTTCTTGTTATGGTACAAAGAAACCTAAGGGTAGTTCAGTGGAGGAAAAATGAGGAGAAGACGGGCTCCCCTAAGAGAAGTGTCCGCGGATTATAAGTATCATTCGGAACTTGTAACGAAATTTATAAATAATCTGATGAAGGAAGGCAAGAAAAGCGTAGCGGAGAAAATTTTCTATGAAGCTATAGATCTAATTACGGAGCGAACAGGGAAAGAGGGAATTGATGTGTTTAATCAGGCAATTAATAATGTAAAGCCGATGGTTGAAGTACGTCCTAAGAGAATAGGGGGACAGACGTATCAGGTTCCGATAGAAGTTAGAGCCAGCAGGAAACTTTCTCTTGCAATTAAGTGGTTGGTAACAGCCGCAAGAAGTAGAGGGGAGTATTTAATGAAAGATAGACTCTGTAATGAACTCATTGCAGCGTCTAGAAAAGAAGGTAATGCTTACAAGAAAAAGGAAGATACTCACAGGATGGCAGAAGCCAACAAGGCTTTCGCTTATTTCGGTTGGTAGTACTCGTTCTATTAATTTTTAGGAATCTTTAATGTCGCGAGGTTTTGATTCCACTAAAAGGGTCGATATCCCTGATATTAGAAATATTGGAATAATAGCTCATATCGATGCAGGAAAAACCACTCTTACTGAGCGGATTCTTTTTTATAGTGGAAGAGTTCACAGATTAGGTGAGGTTGATGAGGGCTCTACTGTTATGGATTATATGGACCAGGAGAAGGAGAGGGGTATAACTATTACTTCCGCTGCTACTACCATTTTCTGGAGAGGTAAAAGAATAAATTTGATAGATACACCGGGACATGTTGATTTTACAGTGGAAGTCGAAAGAAGTCTCAGGGTTCTTGATGGTGGAGTTGTTATATTTAGTGGGGTTGAAGGAGTCGAGGCACAGTCGGAAACAGTCTGGAGACAAGCGGACAGGTATAATCTTCCAAGAATTACTTTTATAAATAAGTTAGATAGAAAAGGTTCGGATTTTTTTCGGACTGTGGAAATGATGAAAGAAAGGCTTAAAGTAACGCCTTTAGTTTTGGGTTTGCCTCTTTTCTCCGAGGATAAAGTTAAAGGGATGATTGATATTGTTGAAATGAAAGCCTGGGTATGGGAAGATGAGAAAGGTCTTAGTTTTAAATCGATGTCAATACCTGAAGAATATTCTGATTTAGCGAAGAAGTATAGAGAAGAACTATTGGATAGAGTAAGTCTCCATGATGATGAGGTTGTTGATAGATTTCTTAATGAAGAAGAGATAGAATCTGCTATTTTAAAAAGAGCTATTAGGAAAGGTACTATTAAAGCTGACTTTTTTCCGGTTGTTGGCGGAACTGCTCTCAGGAATATCGGCGTACAAAAAGTTATGGATGCCATCGTAGATTATCTTCCTTCTCCTCTGGATGTTCCCCCTCCCCAGGGTAAAAACCCAAAGACTGGCGAGAAAGAGGTAAGAACAAACGATCCCGATGAGCCTTTTAGCGGACTTGTTTTTAAGATAATATCTGATCCTCATGGTAAATTATCTTTCGTTCGGATTTATTCGGGAAAAGTTAAGACGGGTGATAGGGTTTTAAACGTTAATACGAATAAATTGGAGAGACTTTCTAAAATTATTCTCGTTCATGCCGATAAGAGGAAAGAAGTTAATTCTATTGAGGCGGGAGAAATTGCAGCTTTTATTGGTCTTTCGGAAGTTGCAACCGGGCATACTTTGACTGATCCGAAAAAGCCAATTCTTTTTGAACCCCCCCAGCTACCGGAACCTGTAATTTTTACCAGTGTTTCACCCAGAACTATTGCTGGTCAGGAGAAACTTATTCTTGCCTTAAATAAAATCCATGAAGAGGATCCTACTTTTCTGGTTAAAAAGGATCCGGATACCGGAGAGACTTTGATTTACGGTATGGGAGAATTACACCTTGAAGTGATTATGGAACGACTGAAAAGAGAATCCAAAGTTGAAACAAGAATTAGGACGCCCAGAGTTTCTTACAAGGAGTCCATCACACAAAAGGCTACTGCTGAGGGGAGATTTATAAAGCAGAGTGGAGGAAAAGGTCAGTATGGAGATGTGGTGCTGACTATAGAGCCAAGTGAGGAATTCGAATTTGTAAACGAAGCTAAAGTACAAGATGTGCCAAAGGAATTTCTGGGTCCAATTGAGGAAGGAATAAAGGAAGCAATGTGTTCGGGAAGTCTTGGTGGATTTGAGGTTTTAGGAGGGAAAGTTACATTGACAGGTGGTTCTTATCATGAAGTGGATTCAACTGACATTGCATATAAAATAGCAGCCTCGAGGGCTTTTAAGAGCGCATATAAAAAAGCTAATCCTGTACTTTTAGAACCTATTATGGAAGTAGAAATTACTGTACCAAACGAATATTTCGGAACAATTTTGGATGACGTTAATACAAGAAGAGGTGACGTAAAACACGTTGATCATGTAGTTGATCTTGCTATAATCGAAGCTCTTGTACCGCTCGCAAATCTATTTGGTTATGCAACAAATTTACGGTCTCTTACCGGCGGAAGAGGCGTTCATTTTATGCAGTTTCATAAATATCAGCAAATTCCGGAAAAAATTATGCAGAAAGAACTTGATGCTATAAGAGGATACTAAGCGGCAAAGCCGCTAAAATGTAAAAATCAAATATCAAAAATCAAAATTACAAATAAAAAATCAAAAATAAACAAAAAAAAGAGAAACAACAAATCACACAAATAGCACAAATAAACTAAAAAAATTTACCACAGAGTACACAGAGAAAAACAGGACACACAGAGAGCACAAAGATTTTTAACAATAAGTTACATTAAGAATTGGCTGTATTGTTTTTTCACTTACTCTTTAAAGGTATGAATTCTACGGTGTCGGATAAAAGTGAAGGGATTACAAGTTCGTTTTTATGAATGTTGAAATATATATCGGCAGGGCCATGATGTACACTCGATATTACTTCGGGTTCTTCTTTAAAGGAGTTATCATATTTATAAATTGTGCCCTCCTTTGTATAGCCACTTTCAAAGCTTCCCGGTCCCCATTCCGAAACGTAACAATTGCCTTCTTCATCCATAGTTATTCCATCGAGGTTGGTGAATTTTGTAGATACAAGAGTTAAAATAGTTGAGTCCTCAAGACTTATTTCATCGATTGGTGCTTTTTCCACAAAGTAGCATACTAAAAGCCTATTATTCAATTTGTCATAAATAATTCCGTTCGGCCCGCCTTGTGTTTTCATAAATAGCGAATAAGTTTTAGAGGCAATGTCGGTTTTGAAAACTGTAGCGGTATTGCTTCCCGTCACGTATAAAAAGTTCGAATCATCAGAGGCGATGTCATTTAAAAACGAAGCTTCTTCTATCTTTATTTTTAGTTGTGTACTTCCATCCGAAATATCAAATCCTCTTACAGTGTTAGGGTTATCTACGACATACAACGTATGTTCATGTATCAAAATACCTAGTGGTTTCGATAATCCCTTTTTAAAGTAAGTTTTTTCCCCGGTTGAATCTATACTTATAATACTTCCGTCTCCGTAGTTTGAGATAAAGTATCGCTTTGTTAAAGTATCGAATACCGCGCTTTCAGGCATATTAAATTCCTGCGCATAAGATAAACCGGCAATGGTCAGATTCGTTAATAGCAAAAATTGTTTAAAAGACAAGACCCGAACTCTCTACATGCCTATGATTATAAAAACAACACCCAATAGCAGCATTCCTATACCGACTGCAAAAAACCTTAGTGTATTGGTATTAGATAAATCGCTTTTTATAAGTTCCTCATCTTTCGCAATTAACATAATAGGTTTTTTGCGGATTTCAAAGCCGTTATCCGCGAGTTGTTCAGCGGAACCAACAACAACAATCTCGCTGTCGGGTGAAATATACGTATCTCCGAACAGGTAATCGTATTTTGTGGTGTGAGAAGGCCCGTCATAGGGGATGAGATCCTCCGGAACGTGAACAGGTTTCTTGGATTTTTTAAAGTCGCTTTCACCCATTTCCTTTAGTCTCTTAATTCTTTCTCCGAGTGACAAAGTCTCATTAGAGGAAGAAATATAATAATCGACATCATCCAGACCCAAGAAATCAGCCCCCTCTGTATTGATATGGATGTGTCCGGTTCCATCATCCACATCAAAAGGTAATGAATTTTCTCCGCTAGCAACTATCTGCTGTGCTGCTTTTGATGAGATGGCGCTGCCTGTTGCCGATTTAAATCTCGTTGATATTGTTCGGTACCGATAGTAAATACAAGGTTTCTTTGAAAATGGACTCGATAATGTTTTATCGGTAACAATTTTTCCTTTTACTTTAACAGGACCTTCATTAATGTAATCTATTGGCTGCAAATTGGCTGCAGTAAAAAATTTAGATTTTTTATATGCCTTGTAAGCCGATACAATCAAACCGATGCCTATTAAGAAAAAAACAAGGGAAACAATTAATAATCCTGTATCCATAATTTTTCCTCCTTTATTTGAATTAACCCAGAATATTTTTCTTTTTAAATTTTAGATATTTATTAATATTTGTCAATGGGAAACAAGCTTAAAGTTCAAACTAATTCTCAAGAACTATTTTCCGAAGATTTACGATGGAATTTAATGCTAAAAGCCAATAGAGAATAGCAAAAAGCTGATGATGGGTTGTGTGTGGTTTAAATACGGAGAGGCAGGGATTCGAACCCTGGTTCCACGATAAAGCGGAAACACGATTTCCAATCGTGCACCTTCGGCCGCTCGGTCACCTCTCCATTTAGATTAAAAGTAAGCTGGTGAGCGGATTTGAACCGCTGACCTGCGCATTACGAATGCGCCGCTCTACCGATTGAGCTACACCAGCATTTTCTTCAAGATATTATTAAAAATCGAAAAATAAGCAAGCCCCTTTAACGGAGTCATGCGTCGTGTGTCATGAGTCAAAACAAAATCCAACCCACACACTAAAAAACTGATTGAACCACAAAGTGCACAAAGATCACAAAGTTTTTACTATTGAACTGATTCGAAGAATCTTACAGCAACAGAAATTTCCTTGTTTGGGTAAATTTACCTCCGTTTACTTCCATTCTAATAAAGTATATACCTTTTGAAATACCGCTCATATTTAGTTTTCCCGAATAAAAACCAGCGGTAGTTCCTTTTAAAACTTCTTCTTTTATTTTTTGACTTGCTATGTTATACACAGTAAATTTAACAAGGTTAGTTTTCTCAGGCAGAGCATAACTGAATTCTAATTGATTACCTGTCACTATGCCTCTGATATCAAGAGAATAGTCCTCAGGTGATTTAGATGTTGGAACTCCTGAAGGAGGTAAAATTGTAAATACTGCGTCACTTATATCCCAGGTGTTGTTATTTGTATCGCTAACTCTAACTAAACAACTATCAAGAGACCAGATTGTATCGATATCAATATAGGGGATATCCATATTCCAGGAATAGATTTCATCGTCAAGCGTAGAGTCCACAATAATCGTCCAGTCTAAACCGTTATTTATTGAATACTCTATTCTTACACCTCCGCTTGTTCCGGCAGAACTCCAGATAATATTGCGAAAGAACATGTGCCATACTTCTCCGCCATTTGGAGAAATTACTGCGATGAAATGATCGGAAAAAATTGTAAACATTTCGTCACTTGTATCCGATAAAATTCCATTAGTATCCGAAATACTAATTAAACAATTGTACGACATTGTATCAGGAACAGTCCAGGGGTAGATCCCTGTGTCGGGAGTACTTGCAATAATTTCTCTCCACTCAAGACCGTCATTTAACGAATATTCTATTTTAACTCCTCCGCTTGTTTCATAAGATATCCATTTTATATTATAAGTGCTATCCACCTTTAAATCTTCTCTGCCATTGGGGGAAATTACTGAGATACCTGGGAAAACCTTGATTTTTATTAGGTAAACATCAAGATCTCCTGAGGCGTAAGACCCCGTGCCACCAGTTACAATATACCCCCCATCGTCAGTCTGTTGTACTGAGTAACCCTCCTTCTCATAATTACTTTCCCCGAAGGTTCTTGTCCAGAGCCTATTTCCAAGTTAGTCCGTTTTTACCAGATATATATCAGACTCACCATATATATAGGTATGACCTGCCACAATATACCCCCCATCATCGGTCTGCTGGACTGAGTATCCGCAGTCGAATTCTTTCCCCCCGAAGGTTCTTGTCCATACAGTGTCTATCATTTTAGCAGATAAACCAAAAGCCATAAGAACGAATAATATTAAAGCTAAAACACCTTTTAAGAATTTTACCATATAATCTCCTTTAATACGAATTCTATTATATACTATAATTATTATTATACTTATTTATGTGAACTTTGTCAATGTGTTCTCTTAGCTTGTATATCATGGGTTTTAGGTCGGAAATCGCTTTCAGCTTACTGCTTACGGCAAACTGCAAAAAAAAATTGTGCGATTTGTGGTTAATTAAAGTTTCAGGTTTTGGGTTTCGTGTTTCGAGTTAAAAAAACAATAAAATTTAGTGTTTTTCGTATGTTTCGTGGTTAAATAAATTGTTTTTTCTCTGTGTTTTCTGTGGTTTAATTAGTTTTTTGGGGGAGGATGTGATTCTGACTTTTTTTTTACTTTTTTTCCCAAAAAGCCCTTGACAATGCGAACTTTCTTTATATTATAATATCAGTTTTTAGGCGTTAGCTAAAAAATTGTTAAATGATAGTGAGAGGTTTTCTCTAACGTAGCCTCGAAATGAGGATAACGTTTTTTTTGTTTACATAGGAGGTAAACGATGGCGAAGGGGAAATTTGAAAGGACGAAACCACATTTAAATGTAGGGACGATTGGTCATGTAGATCATGGGAAATCGACATTAACTTCAGCCATGACGAAGGTATTAGCGACGAAGAAGTTTGCGGAGTTTGTGCCGTTTGATATGATAGATAAAGCTCCTGAGGAGAAGGCGAGGGG
>Ga0307437_1001144_pt1 | contig 18385 bp, 20 predicted proteins | sample SalMarWE160390MG_FD_202146 | JGI IMG/M metagenome (GOLD analysis project Ga0307437, IMG submission 202146) | Salt marsh sediment microbial communities from the Plum Island Ecosystem LTER, Massachusetts, United States - WE1603-90 | ecosystem: Environmental > Aquatic > Marine > Intertidal zone >...
AGGCGAGTCCCATAAAATGCTATTGTATTAGGCGGTTTCCTATCGGGGAAGTGTCGGAATTGGCAGACGAGCATGACTTAGGATCATGTGCTGAAAGGCGTGGGGGTTCGAGTCCCCCCTTCCCCACCATCGTGTACAATAGACAGAACCGGCAGCATCTCTTCAGTTAACCCCTTAGGTAGCATTGGTATCGTGTAGGTTAACAGTACGTTATCTCCTGTTACCTTAACTTCTTTGACAAAGCTCCTGACAAAGGATTTTCTCTCGGCAAGGCAACTCTCGTTTAGTAAATTACGCAGGTCGGATACACAGTGAGCGACGGTTTCCTTATCTGCCAGTTCCACACGCCTAGCGGAGAGTTCCTGCTCCAGTTGCGATCTTGCTGCCTGCAACTGCTCTCGCCTTTGCCTGAGTTGCTGAATCCGTGGTGCCAGGTCAGCGAGTTGTATCCTCCCAGTCTCAAGAGCATCGTATAGCCTCTCCAATCGGCGGTCTACGTCGGCAATCTCATCGATAACATTGTCTAAGCGTTGGCGGTATTCTATCGCCAAGCTGTCCATTTCCTCGTTTACCATATGCACTAACCTGGTGAGATTATCGGTAGTTAAGACATGCTCTTTTATCTTATCTATAACCAGATTCTCAAACTGCTGACTGTTAAGATAACGTGTTGGACATGAGTCAGCTCCCTTCTTCAGCAAGGTCCCGCACACGTAATAGCTGAATCGTCCGCTCTTAGCATCGTGGCCAACCAAATTCTTGCCACAATGTCCGCAGCGGGCTAGTCCACTTAACAAATAACGACTTGCCACCCGCTTCGGATGAAGGTTGACGGGAGCCCTGTCCTTAAGCAGACTCTGAACTCGGTCGAAGGTATCTCGGTCAATAATAGCCGGCCAGGCATTATCCACTCTAATAGGCGAAAGGTCATGTACACTGTTACGACCCCATACCAGGGTACCGGTGTAAGCCTCGTTGCTGAGCATCTTATGGATTGTGGTTTTTATCCAGCCTTTGCCCTTGGGCCCGGCGATCCCCTCTTTATTTAGCTGTTTTGCAATTTCCATCAGGCCCTTACCTTCAAGTAGCAGACTAAAGATGCGAGTCACTATGTGCGCCTGATTTAGCTCAAGTTCAAGCTTGGGACGCTCTTTACCACCATCGTTAACCTTGACCTTGCGATAACCAAAAGGAGCCTGAGCTGAAATATAGAAGCCGCGGGAGGCACTTTCCCTCATCCCCCTGATTACTTCTTCCCCGAGATTGGCCGAGTAAAACTCATCCAGGCTTTCAATCATGGCCTCAAACAGCTTTCCTGTGGGGGTATCCTCCGCTGGCTCACTTATAGAGACTACTCGGATTCCATTCTTTCGGAGCATCGTTTTGAATACAATTGAATCTTCGCGACTGCGGGCAAAGCGTGAATACTTCCAGACCAGAATAAGACCGAACGGCTTTGGAGACCGACGGGCGGCTGAGATCATCTCCCGGAAGGCTGGTCGTGCTGTTGTCTTACCACTCTCCGATTCATCGACATACTCCTTTATGACCTCATGTCCGTTTCTAGCGGCATACTCCCTGAGAGATTTAAGTTGCGCCGAAATAGACAGGTCTACGTCCTGTTTCTCCGACGAGACCCTGGCATATAGAGCTACTTTCATTGCACTCCTCCTCTAACCAATCTAACATTATCACAGTGGGCAGTACTTGCAACGTCCCGGTACTATTCGCCTGAGCCTTACTATTGCCAGTTCTTCTCGGAGCTTACGATCCAGGCGCCCAATTTCAGCAATCGTTTTCTCCAGGTTACGATATTCTTCCCAATCTCTCAGGCGGGATTCCAGATCTTCCAAAACATCGTGCACTATTTTTATACATCTTTCGGAATGCTCCACTTCCATTATGCCCATGTGTGAGAAGCCAAAGCAAGGATTCACAAGTCCTTCTCCCGCCGATTCCGTGACCAGGCTATCTTTGAGACTATACCCTGTGTTCCCATGGGTCCACTGCTTTGCCTCAGCGACGAGAACAGCGACGATGCCGGGTACAATCCCATCCAGGCCGTCATTGATCAAGGGGGTCAGCCTCCGGTCTGCTTTCACCGATTCGTCGATCACTATTTCCAACTTCTGTTGTTCTTCATCGGCTCTTTGCTGCAGGTTTTGGCGTTTTGACATGTAGCCCCATATGGGCGAGCGTGGTAAATGCTGTCGCAACGCAGCTTCCATAAGGTCATCATCCGGCGATGATGGAATATTGCCCGCCCCCAATATCGCGGAATTCAGCGTTTCGGCAAACTTGCGCAGGTCGTCATAGTGGCGTTCCAAAGCATTGCGCAGCACAGCGGCTCTCGCTTCTTTTACCTCCCTTTCTTGTTTAGCAAGTTCGATATGCTTCCTTACCGTACGGACGTCAAAATCATCGCTGTCAGCTATTTTCGGTACTGACTCGCCCATTTCATTACGTCTTAGCCATTCACGCCGCTGTTCGAGTCTTACCGGCGGTTTTTTGATCCTTTTCGCCATAATTGAACTCCTTTTGTCTCTGGTTTTTGCACTATGTGTCTATAATATCACATACCGTTAGTGTTGTCAAGTGATAAGTCGTGCATTGCAGTTGTTTATTATATGTGCTACAAGTGTAATAGTCATCGCTAATATTTATTATTTACTGTAACATGGATGCCCAAGAAAGTAAAGACGGGTGGAGTGACCCGACAGGAAGTGCAGAAAATCAAACATCTTCGGCAGCATTGCGGCTGTTGGCCAGGATAATTGCCCGTGAGCTTGGAAAGTGTAGAGGCGGCGAGGACAAGACATCTTGTCGGAAAACAGATGATCCGCCAACGTCGAGGGACGACCTGTGAAGACATATCTCGAACCAAGCGAAATAAGCCTGCTTGAGAAGGCGACATCCAACATGCGGGATAAACTGCTTGTCAGAGTACTGTTCCATCTTGGTTGCCGTGTCAGCGAGGCGCTGGCTTTGGCGATTGAAGACGTAGACTTCCACCGAGGCACGATTACTATCCAACACCTTAAGGCCAACCTACAGCTGTCCTGCGCCACTTGTGGACAAAGACTTGGCCGAAGCCATATGTTCTGCCCCAAGTGCGGGGTCAAGGTTGAGAAGGCTCGGGCCGAACACCAGGAACATCGGCGTCAGAGGGTCCTTCCGGTGGACAACGACACCCTGCGCATACTCAGTGAATACGTCCGGCGCGGCGGACCGGTAAATCAAAAAGGTATGAGGCTCATATTCGGTATAAATCGTCACAGGGCGTGGCAGATCGTTAAGGAATGCGCCGAGAGAGCAGGACTTCCCAAGTTGGTTAATCCGGACACGGGGAAGATGCACAGTGTCAGTCCACATCGGTTGCGAGACGCTTTCGCCGTTCACGCGGTGAAGCTCAATGACTCTGGCGATGGGCTCAGACTCCTCCAGGAGCACCTGGGCCACACCAGCTTTAACACCACCGCTAAATACAGGAAGGTTGCAGGCGAGGAACTGAGGGGCTGGTATGACCGACTGTGGAGCAAAGAGGTAAACGGGAATGGACCTCAGACCTAACAGAGGGGGCTTTCTTCGTCCCTTCGGCTGTGGCTGGTTTATTCGGGAATTTCTCATGGGTCACGGGCCAAATGGTTCACCAGGGATAGACCCCAGTGTTGGTGCGCCTCAATCTGACATCTGCTACCACTACAAGAAAGCTCTTCTTAAGGCGATTGCCACGGATAGAGCTACAAGGCAAGAAGAAAGACAAGCTAAGAGTGAGAAGCGTCTCATCTCTCCCGACAGAATAGAAAAGCTTGCCGTACGATACCTGCTTCAAACACCCTACAAGTCCAGCGGCTGCCGCTATCACTCGTTTGTAGTCTATTTCTCAAACCTCCAGAGGCTTGGCTGGGTAGAAGAAAGTGGCAAGGAAGAGCGCTCAGTCTTTCAGGACAATTATCCCCGAGGCTATCCCCGCAGGTTCTTCCGCCTCACTGAGGCTGGCAGAGCTGCCCCTGAGAGCGCTTGGGCAAACCCTTACGCTGCCCTCTACGGGTAGTGTGGCATATGCCAGTGACCGAATAGCGGTGGCGGCTTTCGTTCCTTCGTGAAAACACCAAGAAATGACCGCTTTGAAATCATTCACGAAAATATAGGTTCATTCTTTTAATGAACAAAATGTCCTTTTGTGTAATGATGGATACTGGATGATTGCACCTTAACAATTGAATATTGGATAGCTGGCAGCCGATATGTAGCAAAATACATAAAATCGGAGGGATAATATGACAGTAATAACAAAAGCTACATATCAACAAGTAAGCAAGGCCATGCTGGGGCCTAACTTTGACAGGGATGACAGCTTTATTGACCTAGTAAAGCAAACCGCAAAGCAAATTGAAGGACTGGGAGTAAACGCGAAGCTGGCAATTGAAGCTGGCTACATCTTCAGTCGCAAAGTGCCACAGGAAGAGCGCCAGGACATTTTCCAGGAATTGGTAACAGCTATACTGGATAGCGGGACAGAATCGGCAGCCTTTGCCTATACCATAGCTAGACGGGACTGGCAGAATTGGTGGGCAGAATATAAACTACATAGCCAATTCTACGAAGGTTATTTATCGGAGACGATCACCAATAGCGATGGTGAGGAAACTGAGCTTGCTGAACTGCTAGTCGGTGAGGTAGAGTTCGAGAATAGGCAGATGGACAAGCTGGACGCTCAAAGACTATGGCAGCAGATACCTGCATATATACAGCAGCTAGTAACAAAGCGACTGGAGGGAAAGCCACTGGGAGCATCACGAAAGCGCAAAGCTGGACAGCCTAAGAATAGCGGAACTCTAAACGGTACAGAGCGCCAGAGATTAAATCGCTGGGTTAAGAGTGAAGGTTACAAGCTCTTAATTAATTGAAGCTAATTTATAGCTAATGTAACAAGTATTGCTACATATCGGAATAGCCATATTGTAACGATAGTGAGGGGGGATGGCTAGTATAGCCATCCCTCTTTGCTATTGTAACAAGTATTATGGCTTATCGGAATAGCCATAATATAAGGCCAATCCTCTATGGCTGGCCTAGCAATCCCAATCCATGCCCACACACGTGTTACTCGGGGCTGACCTCAGTACGAGGTGGGGGACGTGGACACACGAAGCGAAAGCCAAAGGTAGAGGTATAAAAGCTGCACCTTGAACAAGTGTGGCGAACCGCCTGTGTGTGGCCTAAACACTAGGCATAGGGCATTCCAAACACACCTTGCGGGATAAGGCCCAGCCCTAGTTCTAGCCGTAGTGATAGGCAAGCTACGGGGACCGACTGGCCTAAATCAGTCTAGCGAGCGACGTGCGAATCAGTCGTCGGTTTGCTCACCGTTAGAGGGCTGCGGTGCGATTGCTGTGGTGCGCCTGCATCAAGGGTGGATCGTCAGCACGGTGGCTGTAGCTCATGGTACGGCTGTGGGGTTTTCTCCCCCCAGTCCCAAGAGTACAGGGTGCAGTCGGCATAAGCTGGCCATGCGTTCTACCTACGTCCCTATGTAGGGGCAACGTGGGGCAAGCTGGGGCGCATGATTAGTCGCTGGCAGGGACAGTAGCAAGTCCCGAAGGCCCTTACCGCCCATGGGAGTATTCCGCCTGCAAAAGTCCCAGGTGGGGCTGCCGTGATGTGGTGGATGGGCGGACCGTTACACGGAGAATGACGCCGGGTTCAGCTCCCCCGACTTTGGCGGTCGGGGGAGCTTTGTTTTTAATTCCACGTTCTGGCTGTCAGCAATTGCTGGCAGCCAGCGGTGGGGCTAAAAACCTCAAAACTAAATAAGGGGGTGAAGCATGGCGACAAAGACAAAGGTTCGCAAATGCCATATCTGCGGTGTTCGCCCTGCCTCCACTGAGCAAGGCTTTTGCCATAACTGCCAAGCTCAGCTCGAGGCGGATCGGCGCCGCAAACGGCAATCACGAAAGGCTGACTACTACGTTACTTATCGGGGAGTAACAGTCGCCTTGAAAAAGAATGGCAAGGATGAATATAAAGCTGAATTTATCACGAATAATCCCGAAAGTTTACCAAAGTCAAAGTTGATAAACCTGGACATATACTGCCCAGGATATACAAGGGAGCAGATCAAAAAGCTCAAGCGACTATGCCTGAGCTTTGCGAAATAAAGGAAAGGGGGGTGCTTCGATGACAGGCCAGAATATACTCCAGAAGGCGGCCATGACTTTAGAGATGAAGCCCACAGGCTTCAAAACTGGCTCAGATGGCTTTCGAGGCCAGGGCAAAGTCATAGAAGGCGGCGCCAAGTACCAGGTGCAGGTTATTGCCGTTCGCTGTGGCTCAAAGAATGGCAAAAACCGCAAGAGCTAATCGCCCAGCACTCTGGGGGCAAGAGCAACCTTGCCTCCAGCAGCAGGTCGATTAGCAAGAGAACTCAATAATGAAAGGGGATGAAGCCATGTCATGTGAATTATGTGGCAAAGATGTCTTAAGTAGAACAAGAGTCTGTACATACGGTACTGGCATTTGGGTTGGCCATGAGTGTGGTTGCTATGGACTCATACAGGAAAATCGGTATAAGCCATATTCAAAGGTCATGGAGAGAGTGGCCATAACTGAGACTGGATATTATGCCAATCGTAAAGTGGCGAGATTATGGAGATAAAGATGAAACGCTAAATGCCTGACAACCTGGGGGCAAGGGTAGCTTTGCCTTCAGACGTGGGGCATTCAGCCTCAAATACTAAAGAAAGGAGGACGAAATGCGATTATGGTGTCATAAGTGTCAGAACTATACATGGCACGCTATCTGCTGGAGTACCGACAAGATTTTTAGAATAGGTTCATGCAGATGCTGTGCCACAAGAAGACATGTTTGAAGGAGGTGAAAATTGAGCTACGAGATCATCTACGGCAAGCAGTTCGTGAAGCTGCGCAGAACTCGAGAGGTTATTCCTATGCTGCTCGCTGGCTCTAACAACTGCTACGACTATCCGAGCTATGGCCACTCGAGAGGCCGCCGGGCCAGGGACTGGTCTAATGCGCCCTGGTATAATCGAAAGGGCAAAAGACTGAGCGAGAAACCCGATATTATCCTGAAGAACCTCGATGCAGAGCTGAATCGGCGCATCCGTGACCGGCATGACAAAGAGGATAAGCCGAGCGATATCCGCAATCGCTGGGGCTATTACGCCTCTGTAGCGATAAGCGGTAGAGGCACTCGAGGCACGTCCTGGAATGCCTGGCGCAGCCAGTTCTCCAATGGCATCAAGAATGCCCTGACGATAGACGAGCTGGACAAACTCGGTGTGAACCTGTACTTCCACACTATCACCTGGGGAGACCAGCCTACCGATGGGATACCAAAATCCGTTGACATCAAAACAGAGGCGCATTATTTTGCCGAACTGAAGAAGTGGCGAGCTTGGCAGAATGGTAATGGAAAGAACTTCTGGCTAGGCTTCCATCCGCTTAGCATAGATAGAGTGCTGGAGAGGCTCCGGGAGCCGAAGCGCAGGACTCCCAGGGCGAAAACCACGGTCGAGCAAGACCACTACTTTGTTCTGACTGATGGCTACAATGCCCTGGTGAAATATACGAGACGGGGCTACTGGTATAGCTTCTCTCAGACTGGTGGTAAGAGGTTCATGACTGAGTATGCAGCTGATAAGTACAGGCAGCAATTGCTCAAGAATGGTCGCTACAAGGCTGATATCTGGAAGGTCAAGAGAATAGATTTACCAGCCACATTCCTAGTCTAAAAGGCGGTGTAACAAGTATTTAACTTGGCTGGAATAGCTTTATTAGAGGGGGTGAAATATGTATGTTTCAGTATTTGAAAGTCACAAGGCCGAAATCACACTGTACCAGCGATTATTCGACGTGGTTGTCGGCAGCCTCATGTATGCGGCCGGCATCCTGTCTGATGTCCAGGAAATGAGGAGCGGCGATGAGGTTGTCACTCAAGAGTTGAACGAGGCAAAGGAACTGCTCGGGGCAGCAATAAACTTTCAACTAAAATCCTGATGTAACAAGTATTAAAGCTCGCTGGAATAGCTTTATTAAGGGGGTGAAATTGACGCCGAAAGTAAGCCAAACCAACAAACTTAAAAAGTACCGGCAGCAAAAAAGTGAGGAGTATGCCCGGGCTATCCTATCCACGCCGCGGAAGGTTCAGCTCTACTCAATAATCCCCTACCCGGGAGTGGTCATGATCATGGGTGATATTAGAACAGGCAAGACAGGACTGGCTCACGAGATTGCCAATGTGATGCACAGTTGGCGTGATTTGCCAGCCATACTTCATCTCCCGCGGGTGGATGAAAAATTGAGAAAGGATGTGCAGCACCTTGTGCCGTCTTGGATTAAGGTCACTACAAAAAGGAGCCACTGGAAAGACGGCACAGTGGTAATTTATGACGAAGCTGCGCAATCGGCGCATTCCAGGAGAAGCCAGAGCGGTGATGCTGTGGAACTGGACGATCTTCTAGCCATCGCCGGGCAACGGGAGCAACTTATACTCTTTATAAGCCATTATTCAAGAAAGTTGGATCTCAACGTCTGTACCTCTGTCCACCGCATCATCTGGAAGCGTCCCACATATGCTCACCAGCTCTGGGAGCGCGACGAAATGGCCGACTTCACCGGCAAGGCTTATGACTTCTTCAAAGGCATAAAGGGCCGATTGGCTCAGCAGAAGGCGTGCTTGGTGCTGGATATGGAAAATTTCGGTTTCTACAAGTGCAACAATAAGCTGCCAGCATGGTGGACGGATCGGCTATCCCGGATATTCAAAGAAATACAGATACAAAATAGTAGAAGGGGGGTAATACTATGAAGCACTAAAGGGAAAATCAACAGAAAATCAATAGAAAAGGAGGAATGTGGATAGAACACAAGTATTAGAAAAACTCGAACCCATCATTAACACCACGGCAAGACCAGTGGTGCACACACCACGGACTAGGGTTCTGGTCCAGCCCGGCCAAGTAGTTATAAGACCTGGCAGCGGCGGTCAGCTCGTTCCCCTGAGCGAGAACGGGGTCAAGGCAATGACCAATTTTGTCGGCCTGCCCCGGGCAGTGTGCCGTGAACTCAGCCCCGACCTGTTCGGCAAAGTTGTCACGGAACTCCTGAGCCGGAAGGAGAGATACAATTTGCTCCTTGGTGATGGCGAGGTGCAGGAATTCGGCGAATACCGCGGGATAAGGAACCTGCCTGTGGAGAGGGTGCTGTCCGCAATTGAGCAGGGCATACCTCACTGTGATTATCACCGGGTCAGTATCCTGGGCAACTATTCCGTTATGCTGGAAATAGTCGGCATTAAGCAAGAGGCGGTCCGCCGTGGCGACCTAGTACGGGCCGGTGCCATGGTATCTTTCAGTCCCATTAACACGATAAGGCCACTGGTGCAGAGCTATGTGCTGAGGCTCGCCTGCACCAATGGCGTGACCAGCAAAACAGTGCTGGCCGAATTTACTGGCGGTGGCGGGGAAGGCGATGATGTCTGGCAGTGGTTCAGACAATCTGTCAGGGCAGCCTGCCAGTCAATGGGCGATGTTGTGAACCGCTATAAACAAATGCTAAGGGAGCGGATCCCAGCCGACCAGCGAGCCGGTATGCTTGAGGAGCTGCTGCGCCAGGCCGGCATAACAGGCAAAGAGGCCGAGGCTGTCAGAGCCCAAGCAATTCAGGAGCCACCGCGCAATACTTACGATATGATGAACCTGGTAACCTGGGCAAGCAGCCATATTGTCCGGTCCCCCGAGAAAATACAGCGTGCCCTCAATGCCAGTGCCACTTTTACATCGGAAAGTGAACACGCCAGCATCTGCCCCCTATGCCACACTCGACAAATGACTGTATAATATATATGGTCCTGCGCGCTGGGTTTCCCAGGTTATCCTCCGATTTCCTGGACTTGTCTCAGCGTGTGGGGCCTCCAGAAAGGGGGCAAAGTGGATGAATTCAAGGAAAAAGGTAGAAAAACTGGTAAAAGAAGTGATCCTTAACGACAAGGCGCAGGAGGAATGGATTAAGAATGTCGACCCCGATTTCCTCACTGCCATGGAGACTGTCATTAAGCGATATACTGAGGATCCGGGCAAAGATAAGGCGCAGATATTCAGGACGGGAGTCATGCTGGGGGCTGTATATGAAAGGTGGAGACAAAAACAACTGTGAGAAGGCCGGGCAACTGAGCTTTACGCCTGCAAGAGATGACAAGATTGAGATTGTCGAGAGTGAGGTAAACAGGCCACTGTTTTAGGGCACTTTATAGCTATTGACACTGCACAAGTGAATAGCCTACTATGTATCCCCAAGAAAGGAGGCTCAAATGCAAGCGTACTGCATGAAGTGTAGAAAGAAGGTGGAGATTAAAGACCCCAAAAGCATTGTCATGAAAAACCGCAGACCGGCAACCCAGGGCGTCTGCCCAGCCTGCGGCACGAAGGTGTTCAGAATCGGTAAGAGTTAGGCCAGCCCTGGCACAAGTTAACAGAACTCAAGAGGGTTGGACTTCCCGACAGGATCTCTCCAGCCCCTTCTATTTTACGAATCACACTTAACAAGTTAATGTGACTTCGGACAAATTGAGGTAGATTACTTAATCGCGGTTCGACCAATATGTCGCTAGGTAAGCAACCTAACGCCATGCTCCAAGGTTCGTTGACTCCCTTCACCGCACACTGCTACAATCGCTACTAGAGAACGCATACCGTTAACTTTCAACAGGCTCCCTAATGGACGATAGACTTATAGAGTTTGAAGGTACGCTACAGCAGCTCGAGGAAAAGGTCAAGCGGTATTTAAAGATATCTGGTAACTGTGCCCAAACTAGCTTTATGGCGTTACAGGAGCAGCTTGGACTGGATAATGGCTCCATCCTGAAGGCGCTCACAGTCTTCCCCGGTATTGCTCTCAGGGGAGAGACATGTGGCGCAGTAGTTGGTTGCCTTATGGCGCTTAGCCTGGTCTATGGGCGGGATAGGCTCGATGATTGGGAAGGCTATAGGAGGTCACTCCGTCACGGTCGAAAGTTCTGTCGAAGCTTTGAAAAGGAGTTCGGCAGCACCATGTGCGGCGACATTGTAGAGTCGATATTCGGCAAAAGATACAACCTGGCAGACCAGACCGAGGCTGAAGAGTGGCAGAAGGCTGGTGCTGAGGAGAAATGTTCTGCCGTAGTTACAGCAGCAGTCCGAATCGCAGCGAAAATCATAATCGAAGGGGATTAGCATTCTTGACTTCAAATATTCCCGCGCCTCGAGGCTCCTATTGGGCATATACAGGACTCTTACGCTAGAGATAACAAAACAGGCAATTGTTCGATCCAGTGCATCTGCAAGCTGATTTTGCCCTTTGGTGCCTGGTCAGCCCAAGCCTTCTGGGCTATAGACAAAACGACATCTAGCAGCATAGCCGCAAAAATGCTTATTCTTTGCGTAAACAGTCCGCCGCTTAATCAGCATTGTAACGAACCAGGCCGAAAGTTGTGGCGAACCAGAGATTGCCTTCGTTATCCTCAAAAATCGAGTTCACACTATAATGGTACTGACCGTCCTTGCCCTGCCAGGGATCAAAGTTCTGCCACTGAGTACCGTTGAAGCGACTGATGCCATAGTATCCATCAATGCTATAAGAACCGAACCATAGATTTCCCTGATTGTCTTTTAACATGCAGTGAATAGCGTTACTTACCAGGCCGTCGTCAGGAGTGAAGGTGCGCCAGTACTCTCCGTCGTAACGGCTAACACCGTTGTTCCAGGTACCAAACCAGATGTTGCCCAGATTATCCTGACAGATAGCGACAACGTAATTGTCTGCCAACCCATCCTCCTTGGTGAACATCTGCCATTGAGAGCCGTCATAGCGTGCAACTCCAACGTTGGTCCCAAACCACATGTTTCCGTCGCTGTCCTGAAAGATGGTTTCTACATCAGTATGGTCGAGAAAACTCGTCCAGTTCGTCCCTTCGTAGCGGGTAACGCCATAATGAATGGGGGCTGTTCTTTGGCCCACGTTTCCGACGGTGGCGAACCAGAGATTATCCTGGTTATCCATAAAAATGTCTTGTATCGCTGTGCCCGGAAGACCGTTACCGGTGTTGCCGGGAGTAAAACACTGCCATTCTTTTCCCGTATATTCAAAAACACCTTGCCCCCATGTACCGAACCAAAGGTTCCCCTGTTCATCACGCGCCGCGCAAAGGATAGAATTGTTGCGCATGGCGCCGGCATAAATCTCCCAGCTAGTGCCGTCAAACCGCTTTAGACCTTGGACGCCGCCAACCCAGATTATGCCCTGATTATCCTGGGTTACGCTCGTAACTATGCTGGCGAGCCCGTCGTTAATGGTAAAGGTAGTGAAGTTACCAGATGTGTACGTTACCATCGTTGGCCCGGCCCGACCTGCAACTACCGCCAGGACGACTACAAGACCAAGCAACAGAAATATCACTATGGAATGTCTAACCACGGCATGTCTCCCACCTGGCTAAGGTATTTAAGGCCTACGCCATCCTTTTTGTTTCATTCAAATTAGCTCAATGCCTTTCCGCGTCGTAGTCGCCCCAGACATCGATGCCCAAGCCCTTATTTCACCGATTCTACCTCATCTATAACTGTAATGCAGGAGGCCCCGAAATGTTGCATCATCCGCTTTCCTGAATTCTCTCCAAATTCCAGTACACCGTAACGATTATGCCTACTGCAAATTGGATGTTATATCGTCAGAATACTGCGGCAAAATGAACAATTCGCTAGATTGTGACTCAGTTATGAGAACAAGCTACAGTCAAATGACAGGCGAGATGTGAACAGTAATGCAGGCTTCGCGCAGAATCTCACATCTCACGGATAGAGGGGAAACCGAAGGTGTCCTCTGTATCCGCTCCTATACGGGCTGGTATCAGAGGCTCGATTCCTCTTCACTTCTTGGAGAAGATAACCTCACATTCCTTGTCTCCGGCGGCTACCGATTTAAGTATCTTCATGTCTACTTCTTGTCCCAGGAAGGTGCCCACCATCTTCTTGTCACTGTTCATCATAGCTTCACACAGCTCTTTGCTAGTTCCCTCTATGCCAAGCAGGCACCGTGGAGTCTTGAAGTGAATCACGTTGTCTGACAATTCCACTATCTCCATGTCCATTCCCATCATTGATCCCATCATCTTAAGCGATTCGCCGATAGCCTTCATGCCTCTAGCTGGCGTCATTTGCTGCATGATCTTGCCATACCCCACACCACCTTGGCTTGCGACTTCAGTTATTATCGGTAGGGCTTCCTTTCCATACTTCTTGTAAAACGCCTTACTTAAAGTCCCCATCCCCATGAACATCTGCCTCATCATAGGTGCAAATCCTTTGGCTGCCTGTTCCATGATTCATTACCTCCTTCTTAATTCGGATCTAACGGACAACTGAAGTAGCACCAGTCAACCTCTCCGCTGCCCGCCGACGAAGAAGCCGGCTTCGATTCAACATAGGCATCACCTCCTTACTGCTATTGTGATTGAATAAGCGAAAACAGCACCAGCCACCGCATCCTAATTTAGCCGTTTTAGTGCCCTTGTTTGATCCCCTCAGCCCCTGACACGATTTCTCTCTCAGGTCCAGCTCACCTATTAGAATTCCTCTCTATTATAACTCGCTTATGAAGTATCGTCAATACTCAAAATCGGGAGTAAATGATGCCGTATATTCTGGCGAGATAATACCTGATTTGCAGCAGGCCTAATTGGTATGGTGTCCCTCGAATCCTTGGCAGCATATACTATTGAACAAAACCGAGGATTGTTGTGTCGTTTACCTAGTTTGATTGCCTTCTCATAATCAACTTAGATAGCTGCTCACTTCTTGACGGATGTCTTAGCATTCGTAAGGCCTTCGCCTCTATCTGTCTAACTCTCTCCATTGATAGCCCCAGTTCATTTCCAATCTCGGCGAGGCTTCTGGGTTCATCGTCTAAGCCAAACCGGGCACGCAACACGGCACGGTTGCGAGAGTGAAACTTCGATTGCCCGACCGGCAATCGGTCTATGAGAGTATCTGCTGTTTCCTTCAGCTTATGAATGTCAGTTGCCCTGACTGGCACACCGAAGATGACACTGGCAAGTGTTTCGTAGTTGCTTATCCCCCTGTCCACGTTCTATACCGCCTTGCTTAGCTGGTCCTACAGGCCGACCGCTGCAACCTCAATGGGCTCTGTTATATCAGTAACCGTTATACTTTTCCCGGCAGCCAGTTCAAACTGCTGCTCACCTTCCGGTGACCTGACGAAGACAATGCAGCCAACATCACCCACATTCTCAATCCTGACCCCGTTTTCTATCAGAATTGTGGTAACCGACATTGCGTCGTCGCCTACGGAAACGTCCGGTGCAGCCTCCGGGGCACATGATAAGTCAAGCAAGGCTACAGCAAGAATACAGCAAATCAGAAACGTTACTTTCATAAGTGCTTGATAGTATCTATGGTAGGCCAAGTAGTGGGGACAGTCAATACCCCTCATACAACTATCTCTAATTGCACGAATGTCAGGAATGTGCAACAGTGATTAAGCATCGCATATCACAAACGAATCTTGTCTTTGCAGTACCGCCGGAATGTTTGAGATCCAGTTGAAGGCACGCCCCGCAAAACGTCAATAGCCCCAATGCTGATGGCTTAGGGGCCTTCTGTTTAGTTCTTCCTTGTAAGATCTCCACATCGGTAGGAATTTGTCTAGATGAGCTGTAAAGCGTTCACCATGCTTTCTTTCAAGCAAATGCACCATTTCATGCACACTAACGTATTCGATACAAGACATAGATTTCTTGGCTAGTTCTAAATTAAGCCAGATTCTCCCTGCTTTCTGATTGCAGCTGCCCCACTTGGTTTTCATTTTCTTAACGCCAAAGGCTTTCACAGTCACATTTAATGTGTTTTCCCATTTACGGATAATTGGGGGGATAATTTCTTTCAGTCTTTGTCGATACCATTCATCAAGAATGGTTTCTCTTTTTTCTGTTGACGTGCCAGGGCGAATGTGCATCTCAATAGTGCTATGTTTAAGGGCAACCTTCGGTGCAGCTTCAATTTCATGGATTTTCAAAAGGTATCTCTTCCCGAGGTAATAATGACTCTCACGGCCAACAAAATCGCGGGCAGGTTCTCTTGCTTGTTGGCTGAGTTTGGTCTGCTGCTTCCTTATCCAGCCGAGTTTGGAAATAGCAAATATCCGGATAGTATCCAAATCCAAACGCAAAGGGGTAGAAATACGGACCCTCCCATGTGGCGGGTAAACGCTAAGGTGGACATTCTTAATATCTTTGTAGATAACATCGATTTTGAGGTCACCCAAAGCTATCTGTGGCATATCAATACTCGCTCTGTTGTTTGATAATTGCGAAAAGCCTTTCAACTTCATCGTCGTCTTGGAGAATATTGAATAACTCTGCTTTTATTTCGTTTTCTTTAGGAGCATTACCGCGCCAGTCAGCTCTTTTTACCTTCGTTATCGCTGCGTCCAATCTTAAAGCGAGAGATTTGTCTTTGCCCGTATTGTTGTATAGAGCTCTTTGCGCCGCCGTTTTAATTTCATCGGGTAGATCGTCTCTGGTGGTCTGGGTTACTTTTTTTGCTAACTCGGCGATTTTCCTTAAGTATTCTTCGTAATTGATTGCATTAGCTTTACGCTCTTTAATGATCTCATCTAACAGTTTGGACATTTCCTCAAAGTAAGCCGGGTCAATCAAATGCTCTTTGATAATCTTCTTACGGACATTATTTATGATTGCTTCCGCCACCGCTTCTTTATTAGCTTTGATTCCTGCTGGCAAACTCGTAATAGCAGCGGCAATGCCGGAGTTGACAATTATATCCAACAGAGACATGTCAGCGAATGGGGATATGGTCCGCGGGACTTCAGCTTGTATGTAGGTGTCAATCAAATGCTGCATGTCGGCTTCGTAAGTTTTCATATCAAGCGTCTCACCGCTGGCGTTCTTGATTTCCTCTCTCAGTTTGAGATAAAAATCCACCTTCTTTTTGATCTCATCGATCTCTAAATGAGAGTAACCGGCTTCCTCCAATTCTGCCGCAACATCTGCATAAGCACGGATCAAAGCTACCGTATCTTTGTATAGAAAGGTTCTTCTAGTTTCAGTAGTTTTAAGGTCATCCTCATTCTCCGGATTGCCACAGAAGTACCGTATATAGGCCATTTGGTCTTTAGGTGGCTCTACTGGTTCACATAATAAAGCTATTTCCTCCAGCGCTTTATCTAGGCGTTCCTTGCCCTTTTCAAGCCGGTCCTTAAGTAATACATCGACCTCTGCTTTGCTAAAGGTATCGTAATCCAACTCCGATGTATATACGGCAACCGCATTCTCCACCTTCTTGAATAAGTCTTTGTAGTCGATGATATAGCCGAATTGCTTGTCTTCACTATCCAGCCGGTTCACCCGACAGATCGCCTGAAGCAAGCCATGGTCTTGCATGCTCTTATCGATATACAGATAGGAGCAAGGAGGCGCATCGAAACCTACCAGAAGTTTGTCCACTACTACCAATAGTCTCGTATTAGCGGGTTCTTTTTTAAACTTATCCTTAGCTTCGTCTTCATATTTCTCCGTAGACTTTGTCCCGAGTAAAGATTTATAGGTGTTATAAATGAATTCTCTTTCAGTCTCCGTACCGGCACCGGTGTCCTCTGTAGTAATATCCTTGGTCGCCGGATTATAGGAAGTCACGATAGCGCACTTGTCTTTCAATTCCGTTTTCTGAAACAACTCGAAATACCGACAAGCCTCATAAATACTTGAAGCTACCAGGATGGCATTACCCATACCGGAGCTCAATCGAGGCTTAACATTAAAATCGAAGATAATATCGCTTACAACTTTATCCAGGCGGGAGCGAGAGCTGAGCACTTTTTGCATGGTGCCCCATTGCTTTTTTAGTTCCGATTTTTGAAAATCGTTTAATCCTTTGGTCTTGGCTTCAAACCACTCGTCAATTTTTTGCAGAGAGGTGAGTTTTTGGCCAATATCACGCGCTTCATAAACCAAATCCAGTACAACGCCGTCCTCTACGCCTTCGTTGAACTTGTAAGTGTGAATATACTTGCCAAATACTTCCAGGCTGGTTTGCTTGTCTTGTTTCAGTAAGGGCGTACCGGTGAAACCGATAAATACGGCATTTCTTAGGATGGCTTTCATGGTCTTGTGGAGCTTACCGGATTGGGTGCGGTGGCATTCATCCACGAAAATGAACAATTCGCCGACAGTCTGGGATGGGCTGGCTTCCAATTCCTTAATGAATTCGTTGAAGTTGTCAACATCTTTCTTGCCGAACTTATGCACCAGCGAACATAGCAAGCGAGGTTTGGCCTTACCGAGTCGTTTCATTAGATTCCTGCCACTGAGGGTACGCACCATTTGTTCCCCAGCATCTTTGAATACCCGCTCTATTTGCTTATCCAGTTCATCACGGTCGGTAACAATAACCACGCGTGCGTGTGGATTATTTTCCAATATCCATTTTGCCAGCCAAACCATGACAAGGCTTTTACCGCTACCCTGCGTGTGCCAGATAATACCACCTTCGCGCCTTCTAACGTATTCCTGTGCGGCTTTTACTCCAAAGTACTGATGCGTACGGCAGAGCTTCTTAATCCCGCTATCGAACAGAGTGAAATCATAGATAATCTCCAGAAAACGCTGCTTATCACAAAGCTTCAATAGATATTTATCGAGTAGGTTTTGGACATCGCTATCTTCCTTCCACTTAAGGAAGTATTTCTCCAGTGTCCCGATGGTACCATAACGTAATCCTTGGGTATCATTCCCTGCAAATACCCATTGTATAGTGCTAAAAAATGGCTGGATAAATTCTTTCTGCTGATTGACGATGTTCTGCCGTATCCCCTCACCGATAGAGATGATGCTGCGTTTAAGTTCTAGCACGCCAAGGGCGATGCCATTAACATACAGCACTATATCCGGGCGCTTGTCATGCTGTCCGCTGATAGTAACTTCTTCTGCAATCGCAAATTCGTTATTGAGCGGATGGTTCCAGTCAATAAGCTGAACTGTTTCAAACTGATCTCCAGCTTCAGCTTTGACTTTCACACCATAACGTAGCAGGTCATATACTTTCTTGTTGGCGCTGTATAACCCATCACTCAGGTCTTTCGCCACTGTAGTAAGTTCATACAGAGCTTTGCTGATAAGTGTTTCAGTATAGCGCTTTTTATATTTGAGGTAGTTGCGTAGAATAGCCTCTTCGATGTTGCTATTGCCGGGACGGTCTTCCCAGTTGCCGAGGTAATTGTAGCCTAATTGCTGTTTGAACAGTCTGACCACACGGTCCTGGGTGACTTTTTCTATATCTCCGATTTGGCTCATATC
>Ga0307437_1001147_pt1 | contig 18344 bp, 15 predicted proteins | sample SalMarWE160390MG_FD_202146 | JGI IMG/M metagenome (GOLD analysis project Ga0307437, IMG submission 202146) | Salt marsh sediment microbial communities from the Plum Island Ecosystem LTER, Massachusetts, United States - WE1603-90 | ecosystem: Environmental > Aquatic > Marine > Intertidal zone >...
TCGGCTGGGCCGTTTCGGCGCCCGAGGCGTGCTTCGATGCGGGCCGGACGTGTCGTTGCGTCCGCCCGGTGCCGGCCGTGGCTGGGCTCACCTGGGCCCCTCTCGATCGGGCGCAACCGCTCCGCTCAAGCTCGGATCGCCCCTGCTCACGAAGGCAGCGATACGCCGTTCAAGTACTCGCCTCTCTATCAGCACATGTCGCTGGCACGTAAGGCAGCGCAACCCGATATCAGCTCCCAATCTGTCGATAAGCCAGTCCGTGCCCCCGCAGGGATGCACGCGGCGCAGCCGGACAACGTCCCCGAGCAGGAACTCGACTACACCCGACTCAGCGTTTCTCACTACCAACGCCCGCGACCGACCAGCACGCCACCGTCCGCAGAACGGCGGCTCAGACTACCAGACACCGACGGACCCATGCCGGCTGCTCGAGGCCGAGACTCAGACCGGGGGCGCCGGCCGGTCCCGTCGCATCATCAGAGCCCACGCGGCTCCCACTGCCACGCCGGCCCCGACGAGCGTGACAGCCATCAGAGGCAGTAGCCATCCCGGGGATCCGTCCGACTCGCCGCCCGGCTCCTGCGTCGGGCCGGGCTCCGACGAGGTCACTGAGGAAGGGGGCGCCGTCGCGACTGTCCCGCCGCCTGCCGTCCACCCGGGCGGCAGCGGACCGCTGGGAGCGGGCTGGGGCCCGAAGGAGCTGCCGGGCTCGGCACCAACCGATTCCATCCACGCCCGGTCGAAGGCGGCCATATCCGCGCCCGTAGCCGCGATGAAGGCTTCGTCGTCGGACGCGCCGTCGCCGAACGCCTTCAGCAGATCGTTCACCGCCGACTGGCCGTATGTCTTGATGAAGAAGTCGATTGCCGAGACGGACTCCGCATAGGCCAGGAAGAACCTGTCGCGGCTCGTGGGGAACTGGCCGCCAAGCGCGGCCAGAGGCATCAACGTGCCGTCCTGGGCGGCATTGTTGACCTGGGCCCTGTCCGAGTTGCCGTAGCCCTCCGAGACGTAGACCGCGATTGCCTCGTTGAGCCAGTGGGGCGGGTAGTGATACGGGTTGCCGGTGACCTCGTCAAAGACCACGTGGGTGATCTCGTGTGGGACTGCGGTCTGGGCATAGGTGGTCTCCCCTGGTCCGGCCAGGGCGAAGAGAGTCCGCGTCTCGGGGATGGCAAGTCCACCCACATTCTCGCGGATCCCGCCTCCCATGGCGTCGTAGAAAGGCTGCTCGTCGGCGTAGACGAAGAAGTCGATCGGCGCCTGGTGGCCCGCGCCCATGAACGCCCTGGCGTTGTCGACGCCGTCCTGGGCGAAGCCTAGCAGCGTGTCGGCGAAGCCATCAGATCCCTCGTACCAGTGCAGGCGGACGACGGGCCCGATCTTGGTCTTCCACTTGAAGCGCGTGTCGGCATAGGTGACCTCGACCTCCGGTCCCTCCTGGAGGCTGCCATCCGCGAAGACGACCCGGAACTTTGCGGTCAGCTTCGTGTTGGCCGCCAGCTGGCCCTCCGAGGTCACGATGTCGTGGGTGAAGGCTCCAGGCCCAGGGCTGTCGAGCTTCACCAGGGACGGCCCGAGGCTGCCCGGGTAGGCGATGACGATGTCGACTTCCTTGAAGCTTCCGCCACCGCTGTAGGGCTGCTTGAAGGTGATGCCCTTGCCGAACACGGAGGTGGCCGTCGGCGTCCCGAATGTGACCGAGGCAGCGGCAGCCGGCACGGCCCACGTCAGACTCAGGCCCACGACACAGGCGGCCACAAGCGCCACTCGCAGCCGGCGGCCCAGCGGAATGCCTCTCACTGGTCGGCCTCCCAGGCCAGCCCGGCATAGCGGATCAGCCCCTGCGCGTTCGGCAGCGCGCCCAACAGGCCGGGCGCGGCCAGAGCGTAGCCCGCCCCGTACTGCACCGGGATGGCGGGCGCCTCGTCCTTGACGATCGCCTGCGCTCGATCGAACGCCTCCTGCGCCTCAGCCGGGTCGGCGGCCCCGAGCGCCTCTTCGATCGCCGCGTCGAATGCCGCGTCGCTCCAGTGGCCGACGTTGTAGGTCACCCCGGTGCCGAGCAAGATGCCCAGGAAGTCGTTTGCGCCGGGATAGTCCGCTACCCAGCCCATGTAGAACATGGCCGGCGACTCCTCGATGATGCTGTCGTAGTAGTAGTCGCCATCGAGGATCGCGTAGTCGATGTCGATGCCCAGGTTGTCGTGCAGTTGGGCGATGATCCCGGCGTCCAGGCCGGCTCCCCCGGTCACGAGGGTCACCCTGGGGAAGCCGACGCCGTCGGGGTAGCCGGCTGCGGCCAGCTCGGCCTGCGCCTTCTCCAGGTCGAACTGCGGCCCGAAGTCCAGGTCGCTTCGTCCCGGCAGGCCCGGCGGGACGAGGCTGGTCGCTGCGGTCTGCAGCGGGTTGCCCTGGAGGCTGACCATGCGCCGCCAGTTGATGCCCATCTGGAACGCGCGGCGGACGTGAACGTCATCGAACGGGGGCTTGGTGGTGTCGAAGGCGTAGTAGTCCACCGACGCGGATGGCTCCACCCGCAGCGAGGGGCCCAGATAGTCGTCGTAGATGATCCACATCGCATCCCAGGGACTGATCGGCGTGTAGTCCAGGTTGCCGATCTCGAACTCGCTCACCGGGCTGTTGCCGCCGGTCGTGTGCATGACATGGATGGTCTTGATGGCAGGCGGGCCGGCCCAGTAGAGGCTGTTCGCGAGCAGGGTCGTTTCCTCGTCCGTCTCGGCAGTCAGGGTGTAGGCGCCCGAGCCGACGAAGCTACCGGCGCGCAGCACGGCCGGTCGAGTGTCGATGTCGGGCGGAACGACTGCCAGAGTCGGGCTCGAGGCGATAGCCGGGAAGTCGGAGGCCGGGTGGATCAGGTCCACGGCCACCTCCCTGTCCCCGCTCGTGGCGAAGCCAACGCCGGCCTTGTCGCCCTTCCCTTCGCGGTAGGCGCGTGCCCCCACGACCCCATCGAGCAGCGACGCAAGCTGGCTTGGGCGCGCCGGATCGAGCACCCGCATCCAGCTCGAGACCACGTCCTGAGCGGTCAGGTCGCGCCCGTCCGAGAACTTGAGCCCGGGCCGGAGCTGGAACACCACCCGCTGCCCATCGCGCTCCGTGCGCCAGGATTCGGCCAGGGCGGGTTGGACGTGCCCGGCAGGGTCGACGGCTGTCAGAGACTCAAAGACCTGCGAAATGATCTGGGCGCTGCCCGAATCGCTCTGGGCAGCTGGATCGAAGGACGATGCGGACGGACCGAGAATGCGCAGCGCGCCGCTCGAAGCGCCCGAATCGGGCCGCCCGCCATTCTCATTCGAGGAACTCATACCCAGCGCGGCCGCCGAAGCGACGGCGCAGGCCAGCAGGGCGACCGCCGCGGCAAGGCAGACCCGGTGCCGCGCCACAGGCGCGGGGGGCGAGCCCCACGCGTAGGTCACGAGCCCACCCACCAGGCCGGCAGAGTCCCGCCAGTGCCGCCAGCGGGCACCTGCCACTCTATCGGGGTGGGGCGAGGAAGCGGCCGTGCCGTCCAGACATACCCCTGCCCCAGCAGCCTTCTCATCAGAGCGCAGATGCAGACCATGCGACGCATGCGCTGAGTATAGAGGCAGCGGCTCATCCCGCTGGCGGTGGCGCCATCAGGCGCGAACAGAGGTCCCCGCGGCCCCCGCGGCGGCTCCCGCGGGGGCCCGCGCATGTCGCTGAGCGGCCGCTCCGGCCAGCGTCGCGAGGTGATCCAGGATCCGCAGGCGCTCGGGGGAGACGACCACGCCCGGCCCCAGGGCGAAGCCGACTACGCCCCAGACGACGCCTCCCGCCGCCATCGGCGCCCCTACCATCATGCCGCTGTCGGACTCATCCTCAGCTAGGGCCCTGCCGCTCGCCCACAGCCGTCCCCAGAAGCCCTGGCCACGCTTGATCGGCTGGGTTGCCTCATGGTAGCGGCCCGAGCCAACGACGAGCCGCATCTCGTCGTCGCGGCGCCGGCGGCGGCCGTTGCCGCCCGATCCCTTGTGTGGCATCGCCACCAGCCCATCCCGGGACCCAACGATCGCTGCCCCATGCCGAAGCACGCTCCTGGCCACTGCCTGGGCAGTCCGCGCAGCCAGAAGGTCGCGGGCCGCGTCCAGAATGGCCTCCGAGAGGAGCGACGCCACGCCACCGTCCACATCGCTCGGGCCTTCACCCCGGCGACGCTTGGCCTCGTAGAGAGCGGTGTCGGCCGCCTGCACCAGCTCGGTCTTGGTCGCGCCGTCGGGCGGCCAGCAGGCAACGCCGGCGGAGGCCCCGTACGGCATGCCGATTGCGCCCGCGGACGACTCGGCGGCAGCCTCTCGAATGGCCGCCTGGATCCGGGCAGCCACTTCCTCGGCCTGGCCGCGGCTGGCGCCTATGAGGAGCAAGGCGAACTCGTCCCCGCCGTAGCGATAGGCCCGGTCGTTCTGGCGGATGCCGCCCACGACGGCCAGGGCCACGGCCTGCAGCAAGGCGTCGCCAGCCGGGTGGCCGTACGTGTCGTTGAAGGCCTTGAAGAAGTCGAGGTCCATCATCACCAGCGAGAATGCCTCGCCGGCTTCGACAAGGGTGTCCACGTCACGCTGGAAGGTGCCATGGTGGCGAAGACCGGTGAGTGGATCGAGATCGGCCCGTGTCGAAACCGTGAAATGGGCCTCCGCGTTCTGGAGGGCAATCGAAGCTTGACCCGCGAACAGCTTGCTCAGCTCGAACTCCGGCTCGGAGAAGCGCGCTTCCGGCCCGCCAACTCGGATCAGGTTCAGCGAGCCGACGACCTCGCCCTGGATCCGCAGGGGCACGACGATGATGTTCTGTTCGGGCAGGCTGCCGTCCCCTGACGGCCGCTCCTCTGCCCCCGGCCCTGACGCCGGGTCAGACTCCGCGGCGTTGTTGCGGCGGACAGCCTCGCCGCTGTCCATGACCTGCTTGGTGAGGCTCTCCTCGCGTGGCAGCCAGGCGGCCTGGGGTGCGTCGTCCTCTCCCGAGTGAGCGCGCGACAGCACAGCCTCGATCGCGCCGCCGTCACGGCCGCGGTGGTAGATCGTCAGCCGGTCGTAGTGGACGACCATGCCTATCGTCTCGGCGATCTGCTCGAGGACGAGGCGCGGATCGAGCTGTGAGACCAGCTGCTCGCTGACTCCCAGCAGGCGCCGCTCGCCCGCGACCTGGCGCTCGAGCCGTACTCGCTGGCTCTCCAGGCGAGCGATGTTGGCCGCGTTGACGATCGCCTGGGCCGCGTATCGCCCGAAGATCGAGAGGGCCTGCTCGTCCTGGAGCCCGTACGCGTTTGGGACCGCTCGAGAGACAGCGAGAACGCCGTGGACCTCGTCTCCATACGACATGGGCACCATCAGCAGCGACCACGCGCCCTCCGCCATGCTCGGCGGGCAGCCATCGGGGGCCTGGGCGTCGGGTACGATCACCCCTTCGTTTCGCTTCGCCACCGAAGCGGCCAGGACCCCGTCCGGGCCGGCGTCCGTCTGCCGGGCCGCCGGCCGCTGTGTATCGCCCGTCCCGCACGAAGCCGCCACGACCCGGAGCACGCCGTCCTCCGGGTCTTGCCTGAAGACCCGCACCGTATCGCACTCGACCAGCCGGCCGGCCTCGGCCACGATCGTCTCCTCGACAGCCTCGGACTCGCGCAGCTGCGCCAGGCGCAGGCTCAGTTCGTGGATCGCAGTCAGGCGGCTGGCCATGGAGCGAACCGAGGCGAACAGGCGTGAGTTCTCCTGGGCCGTTGCCAGCTGGCCGGCGAAGCCCGTGGCCAGGCCTAGCTCACGCACCGTCCAGGGATGAGGTCGCTTGTGCGCGATACACAACATCCCCAGCATCTCCCCGTGAGTGCGGCACGGCACGCCGGCCAGGCCGGCGATCCCCTCGCTCTCGACCAGCGCCCGGATCTCCTCGGCAAGGGGGTTGGACGGGTCTTCGAGCGGGATCGCCACCAGAGGGCTGTCCGGCCAGCGACGCATGATCGATTGCAGCGGGCCCACCACCTGGCGATCCAAAGCCGACAGCATCTCGCTGGAGATGGACCGGTGGGCCGCCAAGACCAGGCTGCGATCGGCCTCCTCACGCCAGAAGGCGACTCCGTCGGCCTCCAGGACCAGCTCGATCCCCGCCAGCGCCTCGTCCAGCAGCCGCCCGCTTGCCGCCAGCTCGGTTTCGACGCCTGCCGGGGCGGTCTCCGCCGAAGACGGGGCGCCGAATCCCGCCCCGCCCGGTCCCGGCGCATCGGGCGGCCGCACTTGCCCATCGGCTGAGCGACGGCTCTCCATGACACTGCCCATTCTCGGGACTCATTCCCGGAACACCAGTACCCATCCGGCGTACAGGGGTGGCCCACCCGGCATCCCCCAATTGCCGCAGATCAGGCTCCCCCAGGAGGGTGGCGATGGCGTGTCTGATCGATCGGATGCGGGTGCGAGTGGACCAGGCGGCCGTGGCGGTGGCGGTGCTCATGGATCAGATTCGCTCTCAGGAGCAGTGCCGTGTCCGCCAGGATGGCCGCCGCCAGGCCGTCTCCTGCCACCCGTCCGTCCTCGCTCAGGACCACGGCTCGATCGGCGATCAGAGGTACGACGTCCAGCTCGTGGGTCGCCACCACGAGGGTTCGACCGGCCGCCAGCCCGGCGACGAGCTCGACCAGGACCCACTTCGTCGGGGGTCCAGGGCCGCCGTCGGCTCGTCCAGAAGCAGCACCTGCGGCCGGAGCGAGAGCACGGAAGCGATCGCCGCCCGCTTCTTCTCGCCACCCGATAGCTCGAATGGCGCTCGGTCGGCCAGGTGGGCGATACCCATGGCCGCCAGGGCCTCGTCGCAGCGCTGGCGAGCTGATTGCCCGCTCCCGGGAGCTCGACCCGACCACCACTCCGTCCACGGTCTACCGCACCCTCGATCTCCTGGAGGAATTGGGCCTGGTATGCCATGGGCACACGCCCGACGGCCGCGAGGAGTACCACGTCCTGCCCGAGACGGTCCACGGCCACCTCCACTGCGAGGGTTGCGGCGGAACCTGGGAGATCGACCCCGAGGCCGGGGCGGTCATCGCCCGGGCGCTGGAAGCTCAGCTGGGGTTCGCGGTAGACCTGTCACACGTCACGATCTCCGGCTGGTGCCCCGCCTGCCGTCCCGCCCAGCCCTGCCAGCCTGCCGAGACCTCCGACTAGCCTGCAGCCTGCCGCGCCCCAGCTCGCATGGCTCGCGTTGCGCCCCACCCTCCGACGGCGAGGCCCGCCATCAGCAGCGGCCACGGGTACCAGCCCGGAAGACCCCCATCCATCAAGTTTGCGGCGTCCAGGGTGAAGCTCAGGATCACCAGCAGGCCTCCGCCCAACCCCAAGACCGCCTCGGGCCAGCCCGCTCTCGGCGTCGCGTCGTGCTCGTCCGCCCGGGCTACGGCCAGGCCGAAGCCGATCAGGGCCAGGCTCACGGCCAGTGGCGCATAGATCGGCCCGGCCCATGGAACAGGGATGAGGAAGAGCAGGTCCCACACAGCCAGAGAAGCCGGCCAGCCCAGGAAGACCCACAGCCAGAAGTAGTAGGCGATGTCCCAGATGCCGAAAGCGACCGCCCCCCAGGCCAGCCTCGTCTGGTAGTTCCGCCCGGCCAGCCAGCCCGCCGCGGCCAACAGCACCAGGGTCCCCACCTCGCGGCCGACTTCCATGGCGGCCAGATCGCCCACGGCATCGGGGCTGCGAAGAGGGAACAGCGTGTCGGGCGTGATCGACAAGGCCCGCTCCAGGTAGACCACGCAGGCCGACTCGATGTACGCCATGGCCACGGCGAAGGCGGCGATGGTGAAGGCACGCCCGCGAAGGCTCATCGGCGGCTCCCGATCTCCTCCCCTGCAAGGATTGGCGCCCCCGGCCGGATTCGAACCAGCGACGCCCGCCTTAGGACGGCGGCGCTCTATCCACTGAGCTACGGGGGCCCGAACGGGATGTTACCGCGTCGCGGCGCGTCGGGCGCCATTCGCCCGGGCGACGCCCGCCCTAGACGAGGGCCTCGAACTTGAACCGATCCCGGTCGCGCGCCAATCGGCCGACGGGCTTGAGCGGTTCGTGCGACAGGACAATAGTCCAGCCTTCATCGGCCGCCCGCCCGAAGAGCGCCTGCTTCACGGCTACCGAATCGAGCGGGAAGTCATCGAACGAGGTCACCCAGCGGGGGTTGGCGCTCCACGGCCGCATGCACAGGTCGCCGAAGAAGGCCACCGTGCGGTCCCCACCGCGGATCAGCACCCCCTGGTGCCCGGCGCTGTGCCCGCCCGTGGCGAAGACCGACACGCCGGGCAGCAGCTCCGCCTCGCCGTCCACCGCGTCACGCACTCCCAGCTCCCGGAAGAGCCGCAGCTCCGGCTGGTCGTAGCCGGCGGTCAGGCGTGGGTTGTCGCCCATTGCGATCTCCCACTCCGCCAGCTGGGCCACGAGCTTCGCCCGCGGGAAGGCCGGCGAGCCGTCCGGCCGCATTACCCCTCCCGCGTGGTCGTAGTGAAGGTGGCTCACCGCCACCGCATCCACGGTCGCCGGGTCGAAGCCAGCGTTCTCCAGGGCGGGCACGACCCAGGGGCCCTCGTAGCTGCGCATCGCCCGGGCCTTGTCGCTGATGCGCGCCCCGATCCCGGTTTCCACCAGGACCCGTCCCGCCGGCGTCTCGATCAGCAGGCAGTTGAGCGCCTGCAACAACCGGTGCTCGGCGTCGATCTCGCCGGCCACCAGGTGGCCCCACATCGCCCTCGGGACGACGCCCAGCAACGCCCCGGCGTCGGAGCGAAAGCGGCCGGCTTGGATGAGGGCAACCCGCGTACCACCCCCGAGGTCGGCCGACCAATCGACCGCATCGTTCATCGTCGTCACTTGACGGTGGCCCCGCTCTCCCGCTGGGCGTAGAGATTGTCCACCTCCCGCTTGAGGGCCTCGAGGTCCTCGAAGCTCTGGTATACGCTGGCGAAACGAATGTAGGCGATCTGGTCGATCTGGCGCAGCTTCTCCATGGTCAGGCGGCCCACCTCCGACGAGTCGACCTCCGGCGAGCCGGTGGCTCGCAGCTCGGCCTCGATCTCGTCCGCCGCGCGGTCTGCGGCATCGTCGGGGACCGGCCGCCGGGTCAGCGCCTTGTGCATCCCGGCCACGAGCTTCTCCCGATCGAACTCCTGCCGGGAGCCGTCGCGTTTGACGATCGCCAGCCGCGGGGCTTCGATGCGTTCGTTGGTGGTGAAACGAGCCGCGCACGACGGGCACTCGCGCCGGCGACGGATGCTCACCTCGTCCAGGTCGCGCGAGTCGATCACCCGGGTGTCACGTTCTCCGCAACGCGGACAGCGCATCGGCTCGACCTCCTCACCCGCGCTGCGGCGGGCCTGGTCGTGAGCATAGCACCGGCCCGGCCATCTCCCGCCGCTGCCCTAGCGCCGCGGCGACTGTGGGCGCGCAGGCCGTCCCGACTGGCCGATCCTGCCGGCGCCGCGGGCGCCTGCCGGGGGACGCTGGCGGGCCGGCGGCCCCTCGGGCCTCTGCCAGGCTGCGGCCGAGCCTTCAGTGGCCGAGACGAGCCGCACACCGGCGACCGAGGCCGCGCGGTCGAGATCCCGGACCATGTCGTACACGGTCAGGGCTGCCACGGCCGCGGCCGTGAGCGCCTCCATCTCCACTCCCGCCTGGCCGACCGCCGCCGTCTCGGCCCGGATCCGCACCAGGCTGCCGCTCCGCTCCGGGGTCGCCCGCACCAGCAGCTCCGTCAGCGCGGTCGAGTGGCTGAGCGGGATCAGCTCAGAGGTGCGCTTGGCGGCCATCACGCCGGCCAGCTCGGCCACGCCCAGGACGTCCCCGCGGGGAGTCGTCCCGTCCACGATCGCGCTCAGCGTCTCGTGGGCGACCGTGACCTCGGCCTCGGCAACAGCTCGGTAGGGGGCTGTCGGCCGGCCGCTGAGATCGGCCATGTGGGGCCGTCCCCCGCGATCCACCCGGCCGCCCCGGCGCCGCTCGCTTCGGGACCCATCTTCGAAGGCTTTGCCGTCGGCCGGGCGCTCGTCCAGGCTCATCGTCTCACCTCGCTCTCACACATCGCCCGCCGGCGGCTTCGGTAGTCTGTCGGCAAGGGCCTTCGCCTCGGCCAGCTTGCGAATGTGGGCTGCCGCCGAGCGTCGGGTCAGCAGCGCCGGCCCGCCGGTTCCTTCGACCAGCACGGCGTCCAGGCCCGAGCTCTCGAGGGCCTCGACGGCCGTCCAGAGGTCCGCTTCGGCCTCCACCCTGGGGACGCGGTCGAGCGGCACCATCGCCTCCTCGGTGCGCATCGAAGCCCACTTGCGGGGTGAGATGCGCCGTATCTGGGCCGTGCCGACCAGGCCCACGGGCTCGCCTGAGCGCTCGGCCAGCACTACCTCGCCCGTTTTCTCCCTCAGGTACTCGGCCGCGAAGATGTCGAGTGTCAGCTGGGCCGGGACTCTCTCCGGATCCGGGGCGACAGCGTCGGCTGCCCGGCTGGCCGCCATGAGCGCCTGCAACGACGCTCGGCGGTCCAGCAACCGGCTCGACCCCAGAATCATCCAGCCGGCCAGCATCAGACCCAGGCCGGGCCAGACGTCCAGCACGGGGATCAGCAGGCAGCCAGCCAGGATGATTGCCCCGCCGACGACCTTGCCCACGCGACTGGCGGCGACGTTCGCCACGTCCTCTCGTCCGGAGCCGGCCCAGGCGATGGCATGGACGATCCTGGCTCCGTCCATCGGGTAGCCCGGCACCAGGTTCACCACGGCCAGGAACACGTTGAACAGGCCGAGCATCTCGGCCACGAAAGCGGCCGCCAGGACGTACTGGGGCACCACGTCGGCCGAGCCCCAGCCCGCGTCCAGGCCCAGGTACAGCAGGCCCATCAGCGCCGCCACGACGAAGCTCACCGCAGGCCCGGCCGCAGCAAAACGGAACTCCTGGCCGGCCGTCCTGGGTCGCGTCTCCATCACGTACATGCCGCCCAGCAGCTGGACGACGACCAGGGCCCCACCGATTCCACTGCGTCGGGCGACAAGGGCGTGGGCCACCTCATGGACCGCGACCGAGATGAAGACGAAGATCGCCGTCGCCACGCCCGCGCCCCAGGCCCAGCCCGACTCGAACGGCGTCTCCGGATGCGCGGCCAGACCGCCCCCGAAAACGACAGTGATCAGCGCCAGCAGGAAGACCCAGGTCCAGTGAGCCCGGACCTCGATGCCGGCAACCCGCAGCAGGGCGAAGGCCGAACTCATGGCCGGGCCCCCTCTCCAGATCGCTGATCCGCGCTCCCCGCGGCCAGGCGCCCGCTGACCAGGATGACCCCTCCGGACAGCGCGACGACGGCCACGCCCAGGGCCATCGCCGACTCGAACCAGAACTGGTCCGGGAAGAGCTGCACCAGGCGGTCCGTGCGCGGGTCGAAGGTGTAGGAGCCGGCCTGGAAGAAGACGCGATGCATCAGCTCGAAGGCCTGGTCGAAGAACAACAGGCAGAAAGCGCCCACGACTGCCACCACGCCGATCGTCAGCACTGCTCCGGCCCGGACTGCCAGCCAGTAGCTGCGTCTCTTGCGACGGACGAGCCCAAGACCCACCAGCACGGCGAACGCCGCCAAGACGATCAGGCCGGCAAGGGCGAAGGTTCCGCGCACGTCCGCCATGTGGGCCCGCTCTCGCTCGGTCAAGACCGGCGCGCCGTCGACCGAGACGTCGAAATCGGGTGGGCCGAAGACCAGATCCGAGAGGATGCTGCCGGTGACGTGCTGGACCTGCTCGTCTGAATAGCCCGTGACGTCAGTTACGCCGCTCCGACTCTGCTCGAAACCGACCCAGATCGGGTTCAACAGCAGGCAGGCGCCCAGGCCGATCGTGGACAGGCACGTCGTAAGGGCCACCAGCACGGAGATGGCGCTCTCGGCTGTCGGTCTCATCGGCGCCCTCAAACCTGCGGGTCCCCCAGGGCGGCCGCCTCGCGCGTCACGACCGACCACACCCGCTCCAGATCCCCGTCGGTCGCGCGCAGGTTGGCCATGGCCATCCGGATCGTGAACCTGTCGTGCAGTCTCGTATGCGACAGGAAGACCTCGCCGCTTCGATTGACCGCGTCCATCAGGGCCAGGTTGAGACGATCGAGCTCGGCCGCCACGGCAGGCTCGGCCTCGCGCCCGGCCAGGCTCGCCGGCCGGTACCGGAAGCAGACGGTCGAGAACGGCACGGGCGCCAGCAGCTCGAAGTCCGGCGACTCCTCAACCCAGTCGGCGAAGCGCTGGCCCAACTCGATGTGGTGAGCGATGCGGCGCCGCAGCCCCTCCAGGCCGAAGTAGCGCAGCAGCATCCAGACCTTCAGGGCCCTGAAACGCCGGCCCAGGGTCGGCAGGTACTCGTTGTAGTCGCGCATCGGCCCCTGGCGGTCCACGGTCCGCAGGTACTCCGGCACGAGGCTGAAACAATCACGCAGGACTGGCATCCGCCTGGTCAGGAGCAGCGACACGTCGACCGGGGCGAAGAACCACTTGTGGGGGTTGACTACGATGGAGTCGGCCCGCTCCCAGCCCTCGAACCGGCCGCGCCTGGACTCGATCAGGGCCACGGCGCCGGCATAGGCGGCGTCGACGTGGAACCAGAGCCCTTCCTGCTCCGCGATTTCGGCCATGGCCGGGATGGGGTCGGTCGAGGTGGTGGACGTCGTCCCTATGGTGCCTACCAGGGCGATGGGCCGGCGACCGGCCTTCCGATCGGCGGCGATCGCGGCCTCCAGCTCCTCGAGGCGCAAGGCGAAAGCGTCGTCGGTCGGTATCCGGACCAGCCCTTCGCGACCCAGCCCCAGGGTCATGCAGGCCTTCTCGATCGAAGAGTGCGCCTCGGCAGAGGCATAGACGCGCAGCGCGGGCACTTCCGGCCGCCCGGCCAGGCCTCGCGAAGTGGCGTCGATCCCGGCGGCCTCGCGAGCAGCGGCCAGCGACACCAGCGACGAGGTCGATGCGGTGTCCGTCAGCAGGCCGTCGAACTCGGCGGGCAGCCCGAGGGCAGCTCGCAGCCAGTCCACCACGACCTGCTCCAGCTCCGTCCCAGCGGGGCTGGTTCGCCACAGCATGACGTTCGAGTTCAGGACCGCCGTCAGCATCTCGCCGACGATCCCCGGCCCGGAGGCGGCACTGCTGAAGTAGGCCAGGAAGCGCGGGTGCTGCCAGTGAGTGACGTTGGGCTCGATCAGGCGCCGGTAGTCGGCCAGGATCGAGTCGATCGCTTCGGGGGCCTGCGGCGGTCCGGCGGGCAGCTTCGACCGAACCTCACCCGGCTCCAGCCCGGGCATGACCTCCCGCCCGTCCAGCCCTGCCAGGTAGTCGGCCATGATGTCCACGGCGCGGTGGGCCGCAGCACGGAAGACCTCGGGGTCCATGTCCCCGAGCCCAGCCGTCTGCTGCTCGTCCAGGTCACCGCCAATGGCCTGCGCGTGATCACGCTTGGCCCGGTCAGCCGCCATCTCACCCGCCGCTCATGCCGGCCCGCAAGCCGATCCGCCATGGACCAGCAAGGCGATCGACATGGACCGCCAGGCCGTCCGCCAAGTCTACCCCGCGCGGCCCGCTGCGGCCCCGGGGCGCGTTTCGCCTTCCCAAACAAAGAGCCGGGCCGCGAGTCGCGACCCGGCTCCCCCGTCAGGATGGCAGCCTAGAGGGCGTTGCCGATGTCCGTCAGAATCTTGTTGATACCGTCGCTAAGGAACATCAGCGCTGCGATCGCCATGATGGCGATCAGGGCGAGGATCAGGGCGTACTCAGCGAGGCCCTGGCCCGTCTTACGAAGGAACACGCTACACCTCCTCAGTGTCACCGACAACGGTGCCATGAATCCCTGGCCAGGCTAGCCGTGGCCAACTCGGTCTGCGGGCCAGCCAGCGTGACCGTCCGTGACGGACCCTGGCGCCTTGCGACGCGGAAGAACGAACTCCCCCGCCGGCCTTGCCGTGGCATTATGTCCTACCCGAAAGGGGAAGGCACGCCCGAATCGCAACATCGCCCCTGTCGATATCCAGCGGATGATACGGCCCCTCGAGCCCGCAAGAGTGGTCGGGGCGGAGCGATTCGAACGCTCGACCTCCTGAACCCCATTCAGGTGCGCTACCAGGCTGCGCCACGCCCCGATCGGCCGACAGCATAGCAGACCGGACCGGCGCTCCCGTACGGCTGCTTCAGGCCCGGTGCCCCCGCCTGCCGGGCTGACGCCGGGCGGCCCCGGCGACGTTGCGCCCCGCCCGGCGGCTACCCGGATGCGCCGCAGACGGCCCGCCGCGACTCCGCCCCGAGGCGTCTCGCCCCTCCGCCCCGGCGCCCCGTCCGCCACGATCGCTCGCTCGCTCTCGGAAGATGAGCCTGATCGGCGTTCCGTCGAACCCGAACGCGTCCCGCAGCCTGTTCTCCAGGAATCGTTGGTAGCTGAAGTGCACCTGGTTGGCATGCCGGGCGAAGAAGACGAACGTCGGCGGGGCGACCGAGACCTGGGTGGCATAGAAGATCTTGGGCTGGCCCTGCTTGCCATGCGGCGGCCCCTGGCGGCTCGTGGCCTCGCCAACGACGCGGTTCAGCTCCGGAGTGGCGATCCGCTTGCGGCGCTCACCCCAGACGTCCACCGCCAACTCCAGCACCTTGGCGGCGCGCTGGCCCGTAAGGGCGCTGATCGAGACAACCGGCGCGAAGTCGAGGAAGGCCGCCTGGGCCCGCATGGCGGAGATGTACTCGTCGAAGGTGCGGTCCGTCTTCTCAGTCAGCAGGTCCCACTTGTTGAGCGCGACCACCAGGCCGCGTCCCTCTTCTGCGACGAACCCGGCCACGTGCGCGTCCTGGGCCGTGAGGCCCTCTGCCGCATCAACCACCAGGATGGCCACGTCCGCCCGATCGACGGCCTTGATGGCCCGTAGTGTGGAGTAGCGCTCCGCCTCCGCTCCCCTGGCAACCTTGCCCGGCCGGCGGATCCCCGCCGTGTCTATGAGCACGATCTCGCTCCTGCCCCACTGCAGGTGAGTGTCGATGGCGTCACGGGTCGTACCCGGGATCTCGCTGACGATCGCCCGCTCTTCGCCCAGCAGGGCGTTCAGCAGGCTCGACTTGCCGACGTTCGGCCGGCCCACCAGGGCGATCGAGACCTGCTCGTCCTCCTCCTCGAAGCCGGGCCCCTCCGGCCGGCCCTCGCCTTCCAGCTCGACCGCCGCAGCCTCACCCTGGGCCAGCCTGGTCAGCGCCCCCTCCGCCAGGTCGCGGGCCCACTCGTCCGCCTCTGACTCGCGGCGCTTGCGCTCGACCTCCTGGGGGCTCTCCGGCGGCAGCGCCCAGACGATCGCGTCCAGCAGGTCGGCCACGCCGCGGCCGTGGGCCGCGCTGATAGGGTACGTCTCCTCCCAGCCAAAGGAGTAGAACTCGGCAGCCTCCAGCTCCCGCTTCTCGTTGTCGGCCTTGTTGGCCGCCACCAGCACCGGCGCCCTGGCCGTGCGCAACAGCACGGCCGCCTCCTGGTCGGCCGGGGTGAGGCCGCTGATCGAGTCGACCACGAATACGATCACGTCCGCTTCGCCGATCGCCAGGCGGGCCTGCTCCTGGACCCGCTCCTCGATCGGATCGCCGGGCTTGACCTCCAGGCCGCCCGTGTCGACGGCGATGAAGCGGCGTCCATTCCACTCCGCCTCGCCGTAGATGCGGTCGCGAGTGGTGCGTGCGCGATCCTCCACGATCGCGGCCCGACGGCCGACGATGCGGTTGAAGAGGGTGCTCTTGCCGACGTTGGGTCGTCCAACGATGGCCACGATTGGCAGGGAGCTCACGGCGGGATTATGGCCTATCCGCCGCCGCGGCCCGGGCTCAGCTGCGGGCAGCCACCGGAAGCGAGGTTGTCCGGCCGGCGGGCGTGGCGGCTGCGGCGAGGGCGGCAGTGGCCAATTCCTCGGCGTGGGCAACGGCCTCGGGCGTGCCGGCCAGGGTGAGAACGCGCTCGGCGACACAGCGCAGGTCCTCGATCGGCGTGCTCGTGCCGCCGGTCACGCCCACGACCCGCGCCTCCGCGAAGACCGACGGATCCGTCAGGTCGGCCTCTGATTCGATCTGGACGGCCGGCGTCCCCGCGATGCCGCACAGGCGGGTCAGCTCCTTGGTGTTGGCGCTCGACCGGCCGCCCACGACCAGCATCAGGTCCACCTCGCGGGCCGTCTCGACCGTGTCCTCCTGGCGGTGGATCGTGACCGGGCAGACGGTATTGACGATCTTCAGCTCGTGGCAGCGGGAGACCATGAAGGCCGCCAGCTTCTCGAACTTCCAGGGCGGCTGGGTGGACTGGCTGAGCAGGGCCATCTTCTTGCGGCGCGGGATCCTCTCCCAGTCCTCCTCTTCGTCCACGACGATGGCGTCCGGGGCGAAGCCCAGCAGCCCCACCACCTCGGGATGCCGCGGCGTGCCCAGCAGGACGATCACGTAGCCCTCTTCGACGAGCCGGGTGATCTCCCGCTGCTCCTGGATCACCCAGGTGCAGGTGCCGTCGATGACGTCCAGGCCGCGCTCCTCGGCGCTATGAAGCACCTCCGGCCGAACGCCGTGAGCCCGGATGACGACGGCCGCCCCCTCGGTCACCTGTTCGAGCCCCTCGACCGTCTGGATTCCCTGTTCGGCCAGCTGGCTGATGACGCCCTCGTTGTGCACGACCTGGCCCAGGGTGTGCGTCGGCTTGCCGGCCGCGGCCGCCTCCTTGGCCCTGTCGATCGCCTCGCGCACGCCGTAGCAGAAACCGGTTCGCCTGGCTATGCGCACTTCTCGAACGTTACCCATCACGCTTGAGTATGGCACTCAGTGCGAGTCGACCGTTCCTTGCGCAGCCGCCGTATCGCCGTAGACCCCCCGCTGGTCCTCGGGGAGCAGCTCCGCTATGTGGCTCATGAGCTCGGCGGTGGCGCGGCGCATGGCCTCGCGGCGATCCGGGCCGGCCACCGGCGCCAGGTGGAAGATCGGCCCGATGCGAACCTTCATGCCCCGGAACGGCCTCGGCAGCAGCTTGCCGCGCGGCCAGAAGCGGTGCGAGCCGGCGATGGCGACCGGCAGGATCGGTGCGCCGCTCCGGACGGCCAGAACCGTTGCCCCCTCTTTCGCCGGCTGCAGCTTCCCATCGCGAGAACGGGTGCCCTCCGGAAAGACGATCAGAACCCGCCCGTCGTCGAGCGTCTTGCTGGCGATCCGGAAGGCTTCCAGATCCGTCGCCCCCCGCCTGATCCCCACCACCCCGTTCTGGCGCATGCCCCAGCCGACCAATGGCCAGCGCATCGCCTCCTCCTTGCCGAGCATTGTCATGGGGCGCCCCAGGGCGGGCGCCAGGTAGCCGACCAGCACCGGGCCGTCCGCGTTGGAGGCATGGTTGCAGATGACCAGCAGCCCGCCGGAGGCCGGCACGTTCTCCCGGCCCTCCACCCGAACGCGAGTCAGCGGCGCCGCCACGATGCGGACCGCGATGCCGCACAGGACCGGGATCAGCGGCAAGCCCCTACCGAACACCCCGGTCCCCCGCGTGGCCCCCGCACTGGACGATCGCCAGCACCAGCTCCACGGTCTCTTCGAAGCTGACGCCGTCGGTCGTCACGGTGACCGCGTCTTCGGCTGCCCGCAGCGGGGCGGTTTCGCGGCCTGAGTCAATCGCGTCGCGCCGTCGCATGTCGGCCAGGATGGCCTCCGCCTCGGGGCCGCCCTCCGGTATGTGCCGCTCCAGGGCCCTGCGCCTGGCCCGCTCCTCGGGAGATGCCCAAAGGTAGATCTTGGCGTCGGCGTCGGGCAGGATCACGGTGCCGATGTCCCGGCCAACCATGATGATTCCCCCATCCTCGACCAGCGACCGCTGCCGGGGGATGAGCGCCGTCCGCAGCTCGGGTACCTTCGAGTAGTCCGAGACGTACTTGTCCACGGCCGGGCCCCGCACTTCGTCGGTCACGTCCCGCCCGCCGACCCGGACGTGACGCAACCGTCCCTCCGCGTCCGCCACCAGCTCCACCTCGGTCACGAGGGGGATCAAGGCCGCGGCTTGCTCAGCGCCGATCCCCCGTTCCGCGGCGAGCCACGAGGCTGCTCGATACAGGAGCCCGGTATCGCAGAACCGGTATCCGAGGCGCCGGGCTGCCTCGGCCCCGACGGTGCTCTTGCCGCTCGAGCTGGGCCCGTCGATGGCCACCACCAGGGGGCGCACGGAAGCAGGAGTGCCTGGGTCGCCGGTCACGCCCGCAGCATAGCGCGCCCGCGGCCGGTTATTCGGCAGTCTGGGCGGCGGTCTCGGGGGCGCCCTTGACCGGCCGGCTGGAGGTGGTCCGCCGAGCTCC
>Ga0307437_1001148_pt1 | contig 18343 bp, 14 predicted proteins | sample SalMarWE160390MG_FD_202146 | JGI IMG/M metagenome (GOLD analysis project Ga0307437, IMG submission 202146) | Salt marsh sediment microbial communities from the Plum Island Ecosystem LTER, Massachusetts, United States - WE1603-90 | ecosystem: Environmental > Aquatic > Marine > Intertidal zone >...
TACCGGCGCCCGTCTCAGCGGAGCAAGCGCCGGACGTAATACCTTTCGACGCCAAGCCTTCCGAAGACCAAAAGCCTGCTGAAAAACCAGGACAGACTTCGACGGATGTTACGCCTCCGCCATCAGAGCCTGAGTCTGAAGGTTCAGAAAGTCGCTCAGAACGCCGTGGACAACTTAGTGATATTAGCAGGAGCATAGTCGGCGACCAACTGGATGAGCAGTGATTTACAGCGCCTATATTTTGTCGTACGTCGCCGGACACTTCTGGGGAAATGATTTCAAATATGTTTTTACCTGTCTTAAAAGGTCAGTGGCAGAGGTTAACCTTGCAGTTGAACAGTGAGAGCTTCGGCTCCGGATGTAAATCTCCAATAGGCCGTTGGAGTTGTTAGTAGGGCGAAGATTCTCTCAAGTTTCTTTTTTGATACCCTAACTGCAAACTGCCAACTCTTGCAGGTCAAGTTCCATCAGGTGCTCAAGATAAGCGTTTAGCTCCTCCGCGGAGAACTTAGCGAGAAACTCAGGCTTAGCGCCTTTATTGATTTCACAAATGCACTCTATCAATTCTCTTTTATCCATACTAGGCATCCTCGATCGCTGGTATATTATTATTGACATCCCCTATTATCGTTAACTTACCGAATATCGACAGGGGTAATATTTTCTCTTTAACTGGCTGGGCATAGCGGCATAAAGAGCCCTATAACCAAAACTACTACATACCAGAAGTCTTTTTACCGGGACCACAACATTTGGTATGAATAAGTCTTGGGAGATTACCGCTTATACAACTGTCCAATAAAATCCTTTGCTGTATGTATACGAATCCGCTGAAAAAATTTTTATCATGTTTCTGGATTTTTTGTTGTTTTGTGTTTTGGGCCGATTGATTTGCGAAATGCAGAAAAAATCCCTTGTCCTTCGGAGACCAATTACTATAGTATGAATAATTTATATTGTGTCGGAGGCAAATAGAAACTCTGACATAAGATTTTGGAGGTTCAAAGTGATTAATACGAACGACATTCGCAACATCATTCTATTGGGACATGGCGGAAGCGGCAAAACGTCGCTGGCTGAAGCAATTTTGCACAAAACCGGTGTAACAAACCGACTTGGAACGGTCGATGAGGGCACAACCGTATGTGACTACTATGAGGAAGAAAGACAGCACCAGCATTCAATACAATCCGCTGTAGTTCACACCGAGTACAAGGGTAAGCTGATTAACATCATAGACGCGCCGGGTTACCCGGACTTCATCGGCCCAGCAATCAAAGCGATACCAGCAGCCGATACTGCGGTCATAGTTATAAGTGCAGCAGCCGGCATTGAAACAAACACGCGCAAAATGTTCCAGTTGGCTACGGATGCAAATATGCCGCGTGTTGTCGTAGTAAACAAGATTGATGCTGAAAATGTTGACCTGGCTGAACTGATAAAGAACATTCAGGAAACATTCGGCTTGCAGTGTCGCTGTGCCAATTTACCGACAGCGGACAAATCATCTGTGATTGACTGTATGGAGAACGAAAGCGGTAATTCACCTGTGACAGATGTTGCCCAGGCTCATACAGATCTGGTCGAAAGTGTCATCGAAGCAGATGATGCGCTAATGGAGAGCTACCTCGCTGGAGCAGAGATCTCAGCAGAGAAGATTGCCTCTGTCTCCGTTAAAGCCCTCAAGGCTGGAACACTCATACCTATAGTTTTTACCAATGCCCGCAACGGAGTTGGAGTAGCGGAGTTTCTTGACCTTGTGGTTAGATATACGCCGTCACCTGCTCAGACAAAACCCGTAGCGATCAAAAGTAATGACCATGTGACAGAACTAAAAGTGGACTCGACCGGTCCCCTAGCAGGATTAGTGTTTCGTATTGTCTTCGACCCACGGTCGAACATGAAGTACTCTACTATTCGCATTTTCAGCGGAACACTAACATCAGACACCGGCTTGTTGCGCAACGATGAGAAGAAAGCGATCCGGCCGGGCCACGTCTTAAAATCACAAGGCGGAGAAACCGAAGAGATCGACGCGGGTATCGCAGGTGACATTGTAACTCTCGCTAAGGTCGAAGAGCTAAAAACCGGAGATATTATCCACGATGGTAGAGTTTCTGGAAGGTTGGAACTGCCGCCTGTTCCGGAGCCCATGTTCTCATTAGCGATTGAACCGGTTACAAGAGGTGACGAGCAGAAAATAAGTGGTGCACTCGAAAAATTGTGTGAGGAGGATCCGTGCTTTACGGTCAGCAGAGACATGCAGACGAAGGAATTGGTCGCCAATGGACTGGGCGATTTGCATCTGCGCGTTATGATCGAGAAGATGGAAAAGCGTTTCAAACTGTCGGTCACAACGAAAGAGCCGAAGATTCCGTATCGGGAGACAATCACTGTAAAGGCCGAAGGCCACTACCGCCATAAGAAACAAACAGGCGGGGCCGGCCAGTTTGGCGAAGTCTATCTACGCGTGGAACCTGCCGAGCGCAATTCCGACCCATCCTTACAGTTTAGCTGGGACATCTTCGGTGGTTCGATACCAGGTCAATACGAGCCTGCCGTTGTTAAGGGCATTAACGATGTAATGCAAAGCGGTATTGTAGCTGGATTTCCGCTCCAGGATATTAAAGTGTCAGTATATGATGGCAAGCACCATCCCGTTGACTCGAAAGAAGTGGCATTTCGTGCTGCCGGCAAGGGAGCATTTGTCGACGCCGTCCAAAACGCAAAGCCTGTATTGCTTGAGCCTATGGTAAATATGGAAGTCACGATACCTGCCGAAAACGTAGGCGATATAACGGGTGATTTATCCTCCAAGCGTGGCCGGGTCATCGGCCAGGAAATGCTTCCAGGCAACTTTATTGTGATAAAAGCACAGGTACCGTTAGCGGAAGTAGCCCAGTACACAGGCCAGCTCAAAAGCGTCACTGGCGGCCGTGGCAGCTACTCAATGACGCTTAGCCATTATGAGGTAGTCCCACCCAATGTCCAACAGCAGATTGTTGTGCAGTATTCTAAAAAGAAAGAGTCTGATTAAAATCCTTTCCCTGCATGCTGAAGGCAATGATCCAACAGCAAATCGTCGCAACCTACGCGAAGCAAAGCGATTAGACTTTAGCAGAAATAATGGCATCTGTAACCTCTGCCAGAAATCTCGGCAGAGGCCTTTTTTGCCTTTTTCGCAGACAAAAATGGGGAATATGAAAACTTGGACGCTGCTATAGATGGCAGGTTCAGTTTGATGGCTAATCTGGCTCAACTTAGCAAGATAATAAGTAATATCAGAATAGATATACCTGTGACCGTACCTAAAATTAATATCGCCATTCGGTAGCGAGCAAGAATCTCCTCGGTGCCGGATCCTTGCCCGACCTCAACGGCATCTCCATTTTCTAATTGCTCAAGCATTGTAACATCGAATCTTCTATGTGCCTGAAGCGGCGGACGGCCCTGCCGAAGGCCCTCTAAATCTGTAAGCAGCTCTTGAACATTTTTGTAACGATCCTCACGGCGTTTTGCCATCATAACTTCGATAGCTTCGGAAGTACCTGCTGTCAGTGATGTGTTGATGTGATCGGGTGGAATGAGTCTTTCTCGCAGGTGCTTTCTCATAATCTCCGCAGAATCATCCGCCATGAACGGCACTCTGCCGGTTACCATGTGGTAAAAAGTTGCACCGAGACCATAGATGTCTGCCCGGCCGTCGATATCTATTTTGCCTCGGATCTGCTCCGGTGCAATGTAATAAGGCGTGCCGTAGGCTTTACCAGCCTCACTCTGCGCTGCCTCGATGTCTGTTGTCTCACGTGCCAGACCCATGTCGGCGAGTTTGACGACGCCCTGTGTGTTTATCATTATATTCTTAGGCTTGACATCACGGTGAACAAGACCATGAGCATGGGCGTGCTCGAGCGCGTGAGCGACCTGAATGATTATTTCGATAGCCTCTTGTTCTTCGAAAACCTTACCCGATGATAAGTCATCAGCTATGGTTTTGCCTTCGACATACTCCATCACGAAATAGTGGTATCCGCCTGCCTCGCCAACGTCGATGGCCTGGACGATATTGGGGTGGTTTAGTTTGCCGGCAGCCTGGCCTTCCTTGTAAAAACGCTCCACATATTCCGGATTTTCACTGAACCGTTTTGGCAGAACCTTTATTGCGACTGTGCGATTCAGGCTCAACTGCTTTGCCTTATAAACGACTGCCATCGCACCGGCGCCGACCTTGCCAAGTATCTTGTAGCCTGGAATCTGGTGAGCGGCAGCTTTGCTATCCTTTAGTGTGTTCTTCAACCTTTCAGCCTGAGTCTGTGTGATATAACCCAGCTCGATCATAAGGTCCTTAAGCATTACTGGATTGACCTTACGGCGGGATTCAAGCTTCTCGATGGCGTGGCGCAATTCTTCATCTGTGCACAGACCCTGGTCCACAGCTATCCTGCCGAAAACCGTGTCGTAACTTGTCTCGTTACTCATTTGTATCCCGTGAAACGGGAGTTGCCTCCTTATGCTGAATGGTTGTTTGGTAGCTTATGATTATTGCATCCGATAACGAACTCATGGGTGCTCATTATCGATATAGAAAAACCTTTGTCAAAAGAATTTGCTTTTTTGTTTGCGAAGATAGCGCCAGTTCGAAAAGGAAATCGGCTTTTTAGGGTTTCCAGTTTAATGGTTTTTACTGGAGTTTATCGGGTCTGTATTAAACAACTGCTGATTTTTGATGTTGACCTCACGTTGAAAGTCGCTAAACTGACGTTTTCTGGAAGATTTATGAGCTTTAGTTGATGACCGATGAGGAGTTCAGAGGTGAGCTATAACTGCGTCGTTTTAGCTAAACAAGTTCCTGACACCAAACGAATTACGGGCCGGGTGATGAATGATGACGGCACAGTGAATCGTTCTGCGCTGCCGGCTATTTTTAATCCGGAGGACCTCAATGCTTTGGAGCTGGCGCTTCAAATTAAGGACAAGTTTGGAGGTTGTGTAACGGTTATCACAATGGGGCTGCCGGCAGCAAGTAGTATCCTGCGAGAATCTCTTTTCAGGGGTGCCGATGAGGCTATTCTAATAACCGATCCGCGATGTGCAGCCAGCGACACCCTGGCGACCAGCTACATCCTGAGTTGTGCGGTTAAAAAGATTGACTACGACGTAGTCCTGTGTGGCCGGCAGGCCATCGATGGCGATACCGCACAGGTCGGACCTCAATTGGCAGAGAAACTCGGCATCACACAGATAACCTATGTGGAGGAGCTTACAGAACTCTTGGATAAATCCATAACAGTGCGTCGCAGCATTGGTAACGGTTGGCAACTGGTAAGGGCGAAACTGCCAGTTCTGCTAACGGTTACAAGCGATGCTAACGAGCCGCGAGTTGCTGCCGCTAAGAAGATGATGAAATATAAAAACGCACGTACACCAATCGAGATAGATAAAGAAGTCAGAAATCAAAGCGCCGAAGACAGAGGCCAAAAGGTGCAGCGTTTAGCCCCCACCCCTGTGGTGGGGGGGAGAAGTCAAAAGCCTGCTCCGAAAGCAGTCGGAGGGACAGAAGACAACGAAGGAGAAATTAAAAAGATAGTCGAAAAGACATGCAGCGAGTTAGGCGAAAAGGGATTATTAATTAAACAATGGGACTTGAATTCTGTTGGTGCGGATTTGAGCTGGTGTGGCCAGAGCGGCTCACCTACTAAGGTGCACCGCATTCAAAGTGTTGTCCTTGCCGCAAAAGAGAGCAAGGACATTGAGCCAACTGCCCAAGGAATCTCAGATATGATCCACGAACTGATCGAAGATAAGATAATAGCATAAGGTAGGATATAGGAAAAAAGAGCATGACTGATAAATGTCCTATTTGTGGTTCCAATATTGAGGAGCCCAAATCACGTCATTATAAAAGCGATTACGTCTATCAATATTTTTGTCGCAGATGTGGTGATTTCGAGGTGCTCGGTGGTTTTTCACACTTCTTACCAGAAACACTTGACAATGATGCTGAAAAAATCGCCGTCATCAGCCATTGGATACGTTCTAAACACGAGTCACGGTCTATTGATGACTTAAGACAATACGAGATGCCACTCTTAGATCAAAAGATTGTTGAGACTATACTTAAGCAGAAGCCTCCTAATCCTGCTGAACAGGCAAATAATATAATCAGATGGCTTGGAGAAAACATAGAAGCACCTGGAGATCTTATTCGGCTTGAACCGGCGAAACACCAGTCAATAATGGGAGCCATAACAAATATTGGATTTGTATGGATCATTAGACACTTAATTAACGAAGGAATAATAGAAGGAACTATAACAACTACGACAGAGCATGTAACCCTCTCATTTAAAGGTTGGCAGTATTATGAAGAGCTCAAACGAGGAGCTATTGATAGCCGTAAGGCATTTAGGGCAATGAAATATGGTGACCCACAACTAGACAAAATTGTTGAGGAAGTGTTCAAGCCAGCAGTCAAACAGACCGGTTTTGAACTGTTCAAACTTGCGGATAGCCCCAAAGCCGGATTGATAGATGACAAACTCAGGGTTGAAATCCAAACTTCCCGGTTTCTTATCGCAGACCTTACCCATGAAAACGCAGGTGCCTATTGGGAAGCAGGTTATGCTGAAGGATTGGAAAAACCTGTCATTTACACATGCGAGAAGGAAAAGTTCGAAGAACAGAAAACACATTTTGATACAAATCATCACTTAACCGTGATTTGGGATGCTGGAGAGACACAAGAAGCAGCCGAAGAGTTAAAGGCTACGATTCGTGCTACATTGCCGGGCGAGGCAAAGCTAATAGATGAATGATGTTTTTTCAAAGTAAAGAGATCGCATAGGAAGATTTTTAAATGAAATGGTGGGCAAAAGCCCACCCTACATTGATTTGAGCTTATAACAGGATATGCTTAATGGGATGCGAGATATAAGATTCAGAAAAGTTGCCAGTGTTCAAGGGCTTGACGCGTGTCCAGCCGTGACGAAGGCAGATTTTATTAGGGGTCGAATTCTACGACCAGAAAGGAAAGTTCGATGAATATTTATGTGGGTAATTTGTCACGCGATGTTACAGAGGATGATTTGCGTCAGGCTTTTGAGTCTTTCGGCGAGGTCAATTCCATCAACATCATAAAGGACAAATTTAGTGGTGAATCCAGAGGATTCGGGTTTGTAGAAATGCCCACCAAGACCGAGGCTGAGGCTGCGATTACCGGCATGAACGGCCAGGATTTGAAGGGCCGAGCCTTAAATGTGAACGAAGCTCGCCCCAGAGCACAGGGTCGAAGGCCCGGTGGCGGTGGCGGTGGACGCGGTGGTTTTGGACGTGGCAGGGGCGGCGGTGGCGGTGGACGACGATACTGATTTATACGCCTGAGGCGTAATATCGCAACCGACGACAAAGCTTAGAGGCTCGAATTCGTATGATTGACGTGAACAGACGAGGTGAGGTATGGGTCTTTGCTGAGCAGCGCAACGGACGCTTAGAAGATACACCGATCGAGCTGATGAGTAAGGCACGTCATTTGGCTGATGCACTTAGTGTGAAACTGGTCGCTGTCATCTTAGGTGGTGGCGTTAGAGACCTTGCAGCGAGGTTAATACAATATGGGGCTGACAAGGTTTATGTGGTTGAACATCCACTGCTTCGCATATATCAGACGAACAGCTACGCAAAGGTGATGTGCGACCTTATCCTCAAGTACAAGCCGCAGATTGTGCTATATGGTGCAACCGTAACTGGCAGGGATTTGGCCCCTCGGATTGCAAGCGCTATAAAAGCAGGCCTTACTGCCGACTGCACAGACCTTCAGATTGGTGACCATAAAACCGCAAAAGACGGGAAGCTGCACAGGAATTTGCTGTTTCAGATACGGCCTGCGTTCGGCGGCAATATAATAGCCACGATCATAAATCTTGACCGTTGGCCGCAGATGGCAACTGTACGCGAAGGTGTGATGCCGATACCGCAGGCCGATGCCGAGCGCAAAGGCGAAATCGTCATAGAAAATCTCGAAGTGTCTCAAGAGGATATCCCTCTCGAAGTTTTTGATGAGCACCAGCGACCTAAAAAAGTGGACCTCAAAGCAGCAAGAGTAATTGTAGCTGGCGGAGCTGGCGTGGGCAGCAGAGGAAACTTTAAGCTCATCTGGGACCTTGCAAACTGTCTTGGCGCTGCTCCGGCAGCTACCAGGGCCGCAGTGGACCTGGGCTTTATCGACAAGGACCATCAGGTAGGTCAAACGGGTACCACTGTAAGGCCCAGCCTTTATATCGCCATCGGAATCAGCGGAGCTATTCAGCACCAGGCTGGAATGTCACAGAGCCAGAAGATAATTGCAGTCAACACCGACCCGGATGCCCCTATCTTTCAGATAGCTCACTATAAAATAGTAGGTGACCTGAACGAAGTGGTACCGAAGATGATAAGGGCGGTCAGAGAAAAGGGCATTAAAGAACCGAGGGAAGAACTGATAGCACGATAGATTATGGCGAATTTCTATCGAGATAATCAAGACATCCAGTTTCTATTCAGGCATATAGACCTGAGTAAATTGGCTGAGATTAACGAGCAAGATTTTAAGTTCTCGGCGGAATTTGATTACGCGCCGACGAATGCTAACGAGGCGATACTTAACTACGATATGGTGCTGGATTCACTCGGCCAGCTCAGTGGAGATTTCATTGCCCCACGAGCAGAGGATGTTGACCGCCAGGGCAACGTGCTTAATAGGGATGGCTCGGTAACTCGACCGATAGGAATACAAGAATCTATCGAAAAGCTCGCTCAGGCTGAAGTGATGGGTTTTACGCTGCCGCATCAATTTGGCGGCTTGAACTTTCCCAATCTTGTTTACACTATGGCTATTGAGATAGTCTCTCGTGCTGATGCAGCACTTATGAATATATTCGGCCTGCAGGGCATCGCAGAGACAATCAATGCTTTTGCCTCCGACGAAATCAAACGAAAGTATCTACCTGCCTTCGCGTCTGGAAAGGTCACCGGTGCAATGGTGCTGACGGAGCCTGATGCCGGTTCTGATTTGCAGTCGGTGAAAACGTCAGGGCACGAGGTTGATGAAGAGCAACCTGCCAGAGTGTATCAGGATGCGCAAGGCAACTGGTTCATTCGCGGTGTTAAGCGATTCATAACCAATGGCTGCGGCGAGATATTGCTCGTTTTAGCTCGAAGCGAACCCGATATCTCTGACGGTCGTGGATTAAGTCTATACCTGATTGAGCGGGGACCCTGGGTAAAAGTACGCCGCCTGGAGGACAAGCTCGGTATACACGGCAGCCCGACATGTGAGTTGTTTTTTGACGATGCACCTGCAAAGCTCATAGGTGAGCGACAGCGTGGCTTGATTACTTATGTTATGAGTCTGATGAACGGCGCCCGTATCGGAATCGCAGCCCAGTCGGTTGGCGTTGCTGAGGCGGCATATCGAGTTGCGCGTGATTATGCTGCCAGCAGAAAACAATTTGGCGTTGCTATCGAGAAGTTGTCGGCTGTTCGAGGCATGCTTATCGATATGAAACTTGGCATCGAAACAGGTCGTGCACTTTTGTATGAAACATCGCGCATTGTCGACTTGGAAGTCGGATACCTCAAGCAACTTGAGAGCCATCCCCCCCAAGATAAAGACCGGATAAAACAATTAAAGAACGAATCCCGCAAGTACAAGCGCTACGCCTCAATGTTAACTCCGATGAGCAAATATTACTGCTCCGAAATGTGCAACCGCGTTGCCTATGATTCGATGCAGGTTCTGGGTGGCAGCGGCTATATGCGAGACTATGCCTGCGAACGCCACGCCCGCGATGCTCGAATCACAACAATTTATGAAGGGACAAGCCAGTTGCAGATTGTAGCTGCCGTTCGTGGCGTTTGTAGCGGAACAGCGGAGAGACTCCTGGCCGAATATGTAGAAAAAAAATATGACGCCAGCGTGAAAGGGCTGCTTGATGTGCTTGCCAAAGGGATGGAGCATCTTAAACGGTCTGTCGCCTTTGTAAAAGAGCAGGGTAATGAGTACATGGACCTTTACGGCAGAGCGTTGGTTGACATCGCAATTGATCTTATCAACGGTTATCTACTTTGTGATCAAGCCAGCTCAGAAGTGGATATGGATATTGCTGTTGCCGGTAGCAGCTCCAATGGCGACGAATCTACCATATCAATGAAAGAACGCAAGAAGATGCTCGCACGAAGATACATTACTAAAAATGCTCCTAAGATTTCAGCTTTGACTAATCTGATCTGCGCCGGTGACAAATCAACCTTTACAGATTACGAAAGTCTCGTTGGACCCGTCTATCGCGAATGACGAACGCTTCGGTTTACACCTCAGCATAACATTGGTGATTGTCATCCTGAGCAGAAGGCGAAGGATCTGGCTAAAGAATTATAATATTACTCAGACTGACCGATTCTTTCCCGAAGCCAGTTCGGGATTCCCGCGCAGGGCTTGTCCTGAGCATGCCGAAGGGCGGGAATCAATTAAAGTTTGCAGCAGATTGGATTCCCGTTTTCACGGGAATGACAAAACGCAATATATTGTTGTCAAATATTTACTTATGTTGATTTTCAATTAAAATTCGGTCAGTTTGAGTAATATTACTATCATTGCAGGATTGAATTCAAAGCTTTTTACAAAGCGCAAGACACGAGATACTAAACCATGCTTAGATCTGTCATATTCGATTTCGATGGCGTAATAACCGATTCTGAGATTCTGCACCTTCGTGCTTTTAACAAGGTATTAGCTGAGTACGGTATCGAGATAGCAACAAAGGACTATTACACGACTTATTTAGGCCTGACCGATGTGGATTGCTTCGACTTACTTATCCAGCGGGGCAGGCTTAACTCAAACGATGTTCAGATCGCGGACCTTGTCCGACAAAAGAACCAGGTGTTTGAAGAACTGGCAAAAAGAGATGGCAAAATTATCGAAGGCGTTCGCGATTTTCTCAAGATGCTTGCGCAAAACGATGTGCCAATGGCGATATGTTCAGGGGCTTTATTAGCAGAGATCGAACTCATACTTGAGCAAGCTAAGCTGCGAACTTTTTTTGAGGTGATTGTCTCTGCTGAATTCGTCAAAAAAGGTAAGCCCCATCCGGAAGGATTCTTATTAACCTTGCAAAAACTAAATCAAGAACGCCAGAGGCCCATTCTCGCAGAACAATGCATCGTGATAGAAGACTCACATTGGGGCCTTGAAGCGGCTAAGGCCGCCGGCATGCACACCATTGCTGTAACGAATACCTATGACGCCGACCAGTTAAAAGCTGCTGAGATGGTAGTAAGTGGCCTTAATGAAATAAAAATGGATGACCTAAAGCGTCTTTGTGCTTGATCTATTTATGGTGTCATCCGTAGTCAATCTGGTTGAAGCATACCGGCAGAAGAAATTTCAGCTTTGATTGCGCCGGTTATCGTGTTGATATCTATTCCATCCACAGGGGCGCCATTAAAATAGCATGGACGAGAGTGACTACCTTGGATATTCACTGTAGAGCTGTTGAGCGAGTAAATCAATTCGTTGCCATCGAATACGTTTTCGTCATCCTCATAGAAAACGCCATTTGTAGCAGTCAGAGAGGAAAGTTCAATTTGTCCGTTATTAGCTTGTGTTAGGCTTATTTCGACGTGACCGGCTGTGGCTGTGACGTGTTTGTCATGCCGGCCGTTTATGATTGGGAAATAATCCAAAACAACCTGTTGCGACTCAGCATCGGCAACAATTGCTCGCCTTTTCATATCGTATTTTAAGAGGTCGAAATCGCGCACGAACGCATAGCAGGGCTGGTGTAAGCTGTACCTTTGTGATTCCGCAGTATGTGAGCTTTTCGCATTATTCAGTCTTATCTGACCAGGGCCTCTGGCTGCAAATAACTCATCGTCGGGTTCATAATCAAGCCTATGACAATTTAGCTCAACGCCGCTTAGCAATTCCCCATTTGTCCTTTTGATAGTTGATAATCTGACTGAGCCGCCCTCAGCAGTCAGATGCTTGAAGCTGCCAATCTTTACCAGTCTCTTATCATCATTTTTAACAAGATCAATTGCAAGCTTTGGCGCGGACAGGGCGTATTTTACCTCGGTATTCGTATCTGTTGAAAATAGTTCAGCTAAACAATCGCCCTGCAAGATGAGCTGTTTTGAATCGGGCAAAAATATCGCTTCTTTTTGGGCTTTCAGCTTTGCAGGTAAAAAGTTTCGTTCATTTTGACCTTCCATACTAGCTAAACTATTTGCGTCCACGTGGAATGTAAGCTCCAATGGACCGGTGGCGATTGTGTGTCCGAGAGAAAGGTCATAGTCAATTCGCTGGGCAACCAGCACGGATTGTTTTGAGCTATCACCAGAATCCCCTAAACCTTTCTCGTTAATCGTATCGATTTGGACGTTAGGTTCGTCAGAAGAGTCACTGAAAACTCGCGAAGAGTCCATTGGCGCAACTATGACCCCGCCATCACAGGTAATCACAACGTCGAAAGAAGATTCGCTTGATGACTTAAGTGCTGAAAGTGAGGTAGAAGCGGCCACATTGCTTGGCTCCAAAGATTCGGCATCTGAATTGACAGCTTTCAAGGATGTCCCGTTCATTTTTCCTTGCCAGAATATATTATTCAGGAACAGTCCCTTCGAAGCGTAAATCTGTTGCTCAGGAGTATGGATAACAACATTTTTAGCAAAAACGCATTTATAATATTGTCCTGTATCCTGCTCAGATTCAAATGTCGTTTGTGTTGGTTGTATTGCGCCTTCGGTATCGATAGATTTGGTGACGCTCTGTGCATTGGTAAGGCTGGCGTCATCGACTTCGCGGTAAGGTTCTGTTGCAGCAGCCCAGAGAAAAGGTGCATGTGAACTTTTTAGACGCAGACTATCAAGTTGTATTATTTTGAAAAATTCAAGGCGCCCAAGTTCATCATTATATACGAGTTCAAGACCAGTGCCGCGCATTTTAGCGTCCTCGGAGATGAAACTGACCGGTCCCGAAGAGTAAAATAAAGCTTTTTCGCTGGCAAAGGCGACATCGTCAAGATGGACAAAGCTTTCCTTTATGTCACTATCAGCCGTGGGCACAATGCGGATAACTACATTTCCCATAAACGTCACATCCTTTGGGCTTGGCCTGCCCGCGGCTGTCTCGACCTGAACCTGGCCCCTATTAGCGGTGATATAACATTTAAGCATCGGTAGAAAGATATTCAAATAGGGCCTTTCAATTTCCCATTGGTTTTCATCCTCACGCAATAGCTCTTCAAACCCGAATTCGCGATCCACTTCATTGAATTTATTTCGATGCAAAAAGCGGGTCTTCTTAATCCCAACAATTCCGATGTCGCCGATCTTGCCGGTTTCACTATCATAATCGTCAACTTCACTGGAAGAAAGTGCGTCAACAAATCCCTCGTCAGAACCGATCGTAATTCGAGGGGTATGGCTTATTCGGACATATAGCATATAGATTGCTAATAAGGCTGCCAGTGAAATAAGGCCAATAAGATATTTTCTAATGTTAAAGCTCATGACAACTTTGCTTTGCCTTTATAGTAAATATCTCTTCATCAAGTCGTCCCATCTGCCGCTTTGTTTGAGAATGTACTCTACGACCTCTCTAACAGCACCTTTTCCGCCAGCGTGTATAGTCACGTAGTCGGCGTGTTGTTTTACTTGAGCAACTGCATTAGCAACTGCTATTCCGAAGCCGGCATATCGAATAACAGGCAAGTCGGGCAAATCATCGCCGATATAAGCTGTTTTCTCGGGTGTCAGGCCGAGCTGCTGCACAAGCTTCTTAAACACAGGAAGTTTATAATGACAGTCCTCATATACGTATTGTATTTGCAGTTGTTCAGCTCGATGTCTTGTAGGAGGCGATGCTCTTCCGCTAAGTAGCGCGACCTTCAAGCCTGCTCTTTGCCAAAGTCGAATTCCATGGCCGTCCAAGGTATTGAAAGATTTGCTTTCGCTGCCATCATTATTAATTATCAAAGTTCCATCAGTTAGAACACCATCAACATCCATTGTTAGCAATTGTATGTTTGCAAGATTTGTCATAATAATACTGATTCTTGATGCTCGCCTCGGCCTTTTTACGAGTATCGAGTATCCAGGATCGAGTATCCCCCTTATTTATCCAACAACTTTTATTGTTACGACATCCTGTACATCGATCAGGCCGACAGGCATGCCACTTGCATCAACCACAGGTAGGTCGTCAATTCTATATTTATGGAAGATAGCCGTCGCTTCTGAAGCGAGAGCGTCAGCTCTTATCCTCTTACATTCAGCCGTCATAACATTACCCGCCTTGAATTCAAAGGCTTTTTGGCCGTGTTTTGCCACCAGACGCCGAAGATCAGCGTCGGTGATGACCCCTGCCAATCTACCCCCTTCGTCAATAACCATAACAGCTCCGTGCCTTTTCACTTTCGTGTCGCTTGTTTTGTCAAGCATTGTCTTCATAGTGTCGTTGACCTGCGCGATCGGCAAATTTTCGCCCCGCTTGAACATCATCGATTGCTCAACCGTCATCAACTTCGCACCGAGAGAACCGCCGGGATGGAACCTTACGTAATCTTCGACACTGAAATTGCGTGCCTTCATAACCGTAAAAGCAAGCGCATCACCAATCGCCAGCATACAAGCAGTGGAGACACTCGGGGCAATCCCAAGTGGACAGGCCTCATTCAATTTTCCCATACAAAGTACAACGTCGCTGTGTTTGCTTAAAGTAGATTCTGTCTCACCGGTGATCGCTATGAGTTTTATTTGCAGTTGCTTGACCAAATTTATAAGTCGAAGCACCTCATCTGTCTCACCCCCATAGCTTAGCACTATCACTATATCGTTTTTTCGCAGTCTGCCCAGGTCGCCGTGAACAGCCTCTGCAGGATGAAGAAAGTGGCTCGGTGTGCCGGTTGATGCGAGGGTGGCGCTAATTTTTTGCCCAATGATGCCGGCTTTCCCGATTCCACTAACTATGCAGGAGCCGCTGCAGTTATGTATCATTTCGCAGGCTTGCACAAATGATGCATCGACAATGGGCACCATAGAGCTTATCGCGTTACCTTCAGCTTCGACTACCTTTCGCGCATAATTGAGGTCAAATTCCACTTATAATTACTCCAACTTTTTAAGCCTTATTAAGAACGAAAAACACTTTCCGAAAACAGCAATTGTTGGTCATGGTTTTGAGGGGACTGAACAAGAAATTCTTTTAGATTTTCTTCCTTACCAAGTTTACGTGCAAGGGTTAATAAGTCCAGTTTCTTAAGAATGTTTACTGTAATTGGGCGTTTCTCATCCCAAAAGATAAACGCAGAGAAAAAATCTTTTGCAATATCTGAATTCAGAAGCTCAGCTATAAAGAAGGCTTCTTTTTTTGTTCGGCAGGCAATAAAATAGCAGGTATCATCAAGGACTACAGGTTTTCCTTCATAAGGGCCTAAGACTGTGAAATCTAACTGTTTGTAAAATCCAGAGATTGCAACTTTCCAATGAGCAAAAGAATAGTTTCCCACCCCAAATATCGAGAAGCGAGGACGATTTCGGTATACCGAACTGGCGCGTCTATCCAACAATTGGGCGTGTTTTTGAAGGTATTGCCATGTCTTGGGAGCAAAATGGCGAATTTGGTCTGTGCTTTCGCCCGTAATGCGCTGAGGAACGATCATCCAGCGAGTCGGCTGTAAGCCAGAACCATTAGCAATGTCTGAGCTCTTGAACATGGGGTAAAGGTAGTCATCCTCCAAATCAACTAATTCTCCATAGCCATTTCGGTATTTATTGTTTTCCTTACGAAATTCCATAACCTTTGCACAGTCGTGCTTAATGCCGGACCTCCATTTGTAGCGTTCCTCTCCTTCGATGTCTTTCAATTGGTCAAACAACGCGATGTTGGCTACGATACATCCCTGTTGGTATCCAAGAGTCGAGGAAGGAACAGTGTCTTTGAAATTATTGTACACCTGGCATAGATAACTTCTATTTGAACGAGAGGCGGCGACAACAAGAAGACAAGCGTCTACAGCAGCATTAAAATATCTGGACGTATCGATATGATAGATTTCCGATCGCTTTATATATTGTTTGCTTCTCCAAGCATGGTGAAGGACTTTTCTTGCAACAGAAGTCTTGCAAAGCATTGCTAAGGTGGCTTCTCTGTTGTTGATCCATTCTATGGCTTTATTTAACATATATTCGGATATATCAAAATTACTTTTTCCTGTAATTGCGTCTATACCACGATGGTTCTGAAAATTCGATTTTTCGGGAAGATTATAACTTCCCATGCGCCCGAGCTTGGCGTTCGTAACCCAAGGAGTATTACCTATTACAAGAAGAGGGTCTGGCAAGGATTCAAGGATGTTATTCCAATTTACGTTAAAAAAGTCCTTGTTCATAATCTGTAAGGATGTAGTTATAGGAGTTATCTTGTTCAACAAAGAAGATTTAGCGAGTCTAATGTAATCCGGATTGATATCAATTCCAATAATGTTGCTTACATAAGGGAAAAACTCGAAGGCAGAAACAATAAAATTTCCCTTACCACAGGTGGGTTCCAAAATGCTTTTAGGTTCTAAGCCCTGTTGAGACAATAAAGAGCAAACCTGCCGAGCGAGTTCGATGGGTGTTTGGAAATCACCAAACTCAATTTTCTTTTTACTCTTCTTTCTAACTTTCATAGTCTTATCGGATCTTATAGATTCCATTCACCTTTCCAGCTTTTTCGATAACATGCCGGTATTGCAGCCGCCATTGAAGGGCGTTAGAGATTGTTAGATATCCTATTTCTGGTGGATTCGCTATAATTTCATCTGCAATTTGTAAGAGTTGAATTTCTTCGACAGGAAGTAGGCGATCTTGCATAAATGCTACAATATCATCCCTGTTCCCATTGTTTTCAATAATATTAAGAATTCCTGTAGTGATTTGATAGTCTGCTGTTTTATCTGCTTCTACAAAAATACCGTGTAAAATGTTGAGCCTTGCGGTGTGTGTTTGGTGATCATCTATCCTCTCATAGGCAAATAGTAGAAGTAAATAGCCTAATCCAAATATCTTTTGTCTTGCATTTTTAAATGGGCACGAGGACTGTGGCTGTTTGATACTAGTTACTTTTATATCTACATTAAGTTTTGGGAAATCAATACCCTTAGCAGAACTACCTTCCTCATAAGTGTATTTATTATAGAGGTACGTTTGAAATCTATGCTCCAAGTACGTCCCTACCGCTTTACCATCAGTGATACCGTAGATTGCAGGCTCAGCGTGGGTAGATTCAGACTCAGCAAAAACACTCGCTTCTTTGCGAAGCAATTTGACAGTCAGCTTGGGTTTCATATGTTATAATTTTATCTCACTTCCGCGTTCATTGTAGCAGACAAGCTCACGTTGCCCACCGGTGTAGTCCGGTACGGAATGAATGATTATACGCTTGTCACTGAGCTGCTCTATCTGTGAAATTGCCATCCTTTTCTCATTCTGCAGGTAGTCTGCAACTTCCGGCGAGATTGATAAATCAACACGCTTTATTTGTTTTTTTGAGGCTGAGAGATTCAACAGCCGAATTATCTCGATTGCCAACGATTCATGGCTTTTAACGAAACCTGTTCCGCCGCAGTTTGGACACGCCAGATAGGTGCTGGATTGCAGTGAAGGCCGCATCCTTTGACGCGTCATTTCGACAACGCCGAATTGGCTTATTCTCAATATTCTTGAGCGTGCACGGTCAGCCTTGACGGCGTTACGAAAATCCTTTTCGACGTCTTTACGGTGCTTTTGATTGCGCATATCAATAAAGTCGCAAATTATCAATCCGCCGAGGTCTCGCAGTCTAAGCTGGCGGGCAATCTCAACTGCCGCTTCCATATTGCTCTCATAAGCGGTTTGCTCAGCACTTTTTTGTCCACGGTGCTTGCCGCTGTTGACATCTATCGAAACCAGCGCCTCGGTTTGCTCAACTACAATTGAACCGCCACCTTTAAGTTCGACAGTGCGGGATTGCGCTTTGGTAACCTCATCCTCAATACGATATTTGTGGAATAGAGGGACTTTGTCGTCATAATAAGTCACCCTTCGTTTCATACGCGGGTAAGCCTGTGATAGAAAGTCACTGATTTTGCGAACCATACTTTCGGAGTCACATACTATATTGGCTATTCGACTATTGAAGACGTCTCTTAGCGTGCGGATGACAAGGTCAGATTCCAGATAGAGCTCACGTGGTACCTTCTCGGTTTCGATTCTTTTTTCGATGGTTCTCCATAGGCGCTTGAGATATCTTAAATCACTTTGAATGTCACGTTTGGAGCATCCT
>Ga0307437_1001150_pt1 | contig 18320 bp, 17 predicted proteins | sample SalMarWE160390MG_FD_202146 | JGI IMG/M metagenome (GOLD analysis project Ga0307437, IMG submission 202146) | Salt marsh sediment microbial communities from the Plum Island Ecosystem LTER, Massachusetts, United States - WE1603-90 | ecosystem: Environmental > Aquatic > Marine > Intertidal zone >...
AATTGACGGGGCAGATCATACTCCCCAACGAATTGTGCACCTCACCGGAACCCGTTAGGCTATATTTTAGCCTAATCAGAAAGAGTCTACAGCCTAGAAGTAATATACATGACGAACTGTTCACCTCACCTCTAGCTAATAACACCACTTCCCTCTCCAGAATTGTAACTACATTCCGCACGCTCCGATTTAAGGTATTGACATAGAAAATAATGAGGCCTAGACTAAAGCCCCAGCATATGGAACAAGCTTGAGAATAGAATAATATTGCTGTTACAGTGGTAAGGGAGATAATAGACGGGCATGGGAATCGCAATAATATGCGGTGACTGATGCTCCTATTAGTTACAAAATGGAGGATCCAGATGAAATTAAATAAAAAACAGCAGGCTATGGTTGACTCCAGCAATTGGGATTTCTCCGACCTCAAGGCCATCTTCATTAACTGCACCCTGAAAAAATCGCCCGAGCTGTCCCACACCGATGGGCTTATGGCGGTGCCCCGTTCTATCATGGAGAAAAACGGGGTGTCGGTGGAGACACTGCGGGCGGTGGACTTCGATATCGCCAGCGGTGTCTATCCTGATATGACCGAGCATAACTGGACGCATGATGACTGGCCGGGAATATATAAAAAATTTGAGGCGGCCAATATCCTGGTAATCGGCACTCCTATCTGGCTGGGGGATAAGGCTTCGGTATGCACTAAAGTTATCGAACGCCTTTACTCTTCCTCCGGAGACCTTAACGATAAGGGGCAGTATGCCTACTACGGACGCGTCGGCGGCTGCATTATCACCGGCAACGAGGATGGCGCCAAACACTGTGCCATGAATATCCTCTATTCCCTGCAGCACCTGGGCTATGTAATTCCACCGCAGGCCGACGCCGCCTGGGTGGGCGAGGCCGGCCCCGGACCGTCCTATCTGGACCCTAGTTCCGGCGGGCCGGAGAACGATTTCACTCAGCGCAACGCCACCTTCATGGCTTGGAATCTGATGCACTTCGCCCGGATGCTTAAGGATATGGGGGGGATACCTGCCCACGGCAACCAGCGCTCTCTATGGGATGCAGGCTGCCGCTTTGATCACCCCAACCCTGAGTACCGGTAGACGATAGTTGGGGGGGATTCTATCTTATAAAGCGCTCTAATATGGTAGCAATGTCATAATTCTGTAACTTTTTCTCTTTTCATTTTATGACTTCGTTATTGTGTTACCGCTATCATTGGGATTGTATCTATAACCAGCCGGGGAGGCAGAAATGGTTAAAGCAGTGTGGGAGGGGGCGGTACTGGCCGAAAGCGACCGGTATGAAAGCATGGAAGGCAACATCTATTTTCCACTGGATTCAATTGATAAGCAGTATTTCCGGGGCAGTGATACCGAATACGAATGTCCCTGGAAGGGTCACGCTGGCTATTACGATATTGTCGTTGGCGGTAACATCAATAAAGATGCCGCCTGGTATTACCTTTCTCCCAAGCCGGCGGCCAAACGGATTGAGGGCTACGTAGCCTTTGATGAGCGCAAGGTAATAAAGATAGGAAAATAGCTGGCGGTTATGGTTTATAAGAGGCCCGAGATGCCGGATACATGTTCCAGGTTAAACCGGCGGCTGCGGTGGCACGATGTTAAACCGGGGTGGGAGCGTTTTCTGGCTGACGTCCTGGCCGGGCTGAGAAAGCAGCCGAAAGAGCTGCCCTGCAAGTATTTCTACGACGAGCGGGGTTCCCGACTCTACGAGCGTATCTGCTCCCTGGACGAATACTATATCCCCCGTACCGAGGCCTCCATAATGGGCGTCCATATCGGTGAAATAGCCCGGCTTATCGGGCGGCGGGTGCGTCTAATCGAGTACGGCTGTGGCAACTGTGAAAAGGTACGCCTTCTGCTCGACCACCTGGAGGATCCGGTGGCCTATATCCCTATCGACATATCCCGGGAACAGCTCAGGCACGTATCCGGAGAACTTTCAATATTCTATCCCGAACTGGAGATAATCCCAGTTTGCGCCGACTACACTAGCCGCTTTGAGTTGCCTACCTCCGATCGGGATAGCCGGCGGGCGGTGGTCTATTTCCCCGGCTCAACCATCAGTAATTTTGACCCCTTACCCGCCCAGCAGTTCCTGGAACAGATGGCCAAGGTTTGTGGCCCCGGTGGGGGGATGCTCATCGGGGTTGACCTCAAGAAGGACCCTGAGGTGCTACACCGCGCCTACAACGACTCTAAAGGCGTTACCGCCGCCTTTAATTTGAATGTGCTAGGGCGAATTAACCGTGAACTGGGTGCTGATTTCCTGCCGGAAAACTATAAACACTACGCATTCTATAACTACTCACAGGGGCGGGTTGAGATGCACCTGGTAAGCCAGAAAGACCAGAGGGTGCATCTTGATGGCACTGCTATTAACTTTGCCAAAGGTGAGACTATCTGGACGGAGAGCTCATACAAGTATAGCCTTGACGGGTTCGAACGGATGGCGGCGGAAGCGAGATGGCGTGTCGAACGGGTCTGGACTGACGACAGGCAGTGGTTCAGCGTGCAATACCTGGTTAAGCAGGAAAGCGCCTAGCGGCAGGGCATCAGCCGCACCATTGATTTTTCCTCCAGAACCCTGGCCAGCGCCACTGCCGTATCTTTGATATCCTCTTCTGTGGTGTGGTGGGAGAGGGAAAATCTGACCGAACAGTGCGCCTCCTCCTCACTGCGGCCCATTGCGATAAGGACATGGGTGGGTTCAGGGGAGCCCGACTTGCAGGCTGACCCGGAAGAAAGCGAGACGCCGTGCTGGTCCATGGCCAGCACGATGGATTCACCGCGCAGTTCCGGCAGGGTCAGGTTAAGGGTATTGGGCAGCCGCTCCGTCCGGTGCCCGTTGAGCCTGGCCTCCGGCACCAGCCGCTTTAACTCTGTCTCTAACTTATCCCGCAGTCCGGCTATCTCCATTGAATTTGATGGTGACCGCATGGCCAGTTCGGCAGCTTTGCCCAGCCCCACGATGGCGGGCACGTTTTCGGTCCCGGCTCTTAGGCCCACCTCCTGCTTACCCCCGTGCATCACCGGCTCCAGCGATACCCCCCGCCTCACGTACAGTGCTCCAATCCCCTTGGGGCCATAAAACTTGTGGCCGGAAAGGCTGAGCATATCAACCCCAAGCTCCTCAATATCTACCTTAATCTTCCCCACCGCCTGGACGGCATCGGTATGGAAGAGCACTCCCCTCCGGTGAACAATGGCGCAAAGCTCCTTAATAGGCAAGACGGTGCCGACCTCGTTGTTGGCCATGATGATAGAGACCAGGATAGTATCGTCGGTCAAAGCCTTCTCCAGCCGCCCCGGCTCAAGGCAGCCGTCCCCATCCACCTCGAGGTAGCTGACCCGGCAGCCCAGCCCCTCTAGGAATCGGCAGGTGCTCATTACCGCCGGGTGCTCGACGGCGGTGGTGATGATATGTCCCCCCTTATCCCCTAGGGCGAAGGCCACCCCCTTGAGGGCCATATTGTCAGCCTCGGAGCCGCCGCTGGTTAATATCACGCTCCTGGACCGGGCGTTGATTAGTCTAGCTACTTGGCGGCGGGCTTTTTCCACGGCCTCTTTAGCCTCCCGCCCCATATTGTGGATGCTGGAGGGGTTGCCGTAGTCCCCCGCTAAGTAGGGCGTCATGGCCTGCTGAACTTCATCAGCTATCTGGGTGGTGGCGTTGTTATCCAGATAGATGCGCCGTTCCGGCTTATCTTTAGCTGCCGGGGGAATATCAACCTGACACATTGTATCCCCCTGGTCTACCGGGACAGCATTTGCCTTCCCCCGCCCAGCTTTGGCAACATCGCAGAGGAGGGCTTTGTAGACCGGGAAACCGGAGATTCGGTCGTAGTTTTTGAGGTCGGTCAACTCGTTGACGTTCCACTCCCGCCAGGCCTTGGGCCCCACAGGCGTCCCCCCACCAAAGGTGCACTCTACGGCGCCCTTGACAATATCATCGGTAACCCTGGCTCTAAAGGGAACCCTGCCCCGGGCGGTTCGCACCTCAACCATATCGCCGCTCTGAATGCCCCGCTCGGCGGCGTCTTTGGTATTCAGCTCAACTACCGGCTCCGGGTTATCCTTAACCAGCCCCTTAATGCCGTGGTGCTGAGAGCGGAAGTCGGTCTGGGGCCGGGCCCCGGAATTAAAAACCAGAGGAAATTTATCAGCTAATTTTGGATTGCCTAACGGCCCTTCGGTCGGTTCAATATACTTGGGCAGCGGCTCGTAGCCGTACTCCTTAAATATAGTTGACCATATTTCAAATTTACCGGTGGGGGTTTCGAAACCGGGCCGGCCGTCTTGGCGCAGCCCCCCCTTCTGCCATTTCTTGTACTCCATCATCGGCGTCGGCAGCCTGACCCAGCCACCGGCTTTCCTTACATCTTCAAGGCTGTAGCCGGAGCCTTCCAGCGCCTGGCGCAGCATGGCCTCCTCGGTCTGGGGAAACAGCTGGCCGTAACCCAGATGACGGGCTAGCCCGGCCATGATGAGGTAGTCATTGCGGGCCTCGCCCACCGGCTCGATTAGCCTCTCCCGCAGGCGGAAGATGGGCCCGTAGACCATATAGGAGTTATTCTCGAACATGGTGGTTGCTGGCAGGACGATGTTGGCGTAGGCGGCGTCGGCGGTGAGCTGGCGATCAATGCAGGCGATGAAATCAAGCTTGGAAAGCGTTTCCCGCCAGATGGAGGTCTGCGGCCAAGATGTCAGCAAAGAAGCCCCCTGGATAATCAGCCCCCGTATGGGGTAGGGCTCACCTTTCAGCACTGAGTTCACCAGCCCGATGGCGTGGGACTCGCCCCTGTAGTTGCTGTAGATGGGGAACTCGTTACGGGCCACCGCCCTCTCTAAATCTGGGTTCGGCTGGTTGCAGGCGCGGTTGATGGGGAACTGGTCGTTGAGCATGGCCAGCCCAATGCCGCCGGGCACATCGAGCTGGTCAGCCAGAGCGAACAGGGTCAGTACCGCCCGCACCGACTGGGCCCCGCTATTGGAGTACTCCAGGCCGGTGTACATCAACAGGGAAGCACCGCTGGCTTGAGCGATGCGGTGGGCTAGGTCTCTTATCGTCTCCGCCGGCACGCCGGTGATGGCCTCAACAACCTCGGGTCGGAAGTGCTGGATGTAGCTCGCCAGCTCCTCAAAGCCATGGCACCAGTTATCGGCAAAGTCCTGGCTGTAGAGGTCATCCTCAATCAGCACCTCAATCAAACTCAGGGCCAGGGCGCCGTCGGTGCCGGGCCGGATGGGCAGCCACTGGGCATTGCTGCGAATGGTCGTCTCGGTGCGGCGGGGGTCAATCACCACGATATCGGCGCCTCTCCGGGCGGCCGCTTCCAGGCGGAGCATATCAATCGGCGGTGAATCGGTGGCTGGGTTGGTTCCCCAGACCACCACCATCTCGGCGTTTTCGATATCGTTGAACATGTTGGTCTGCATCCGCCCCATGGTCACCAGCGGGGCAATCATATGGAGGGATACGTAGCAGAGGGCACCCACCCCCATGGTGTTGGGCGAACCGAAGGGGAACAGAACATTGGACGCTGAGGATACTGTCACTCCCCTGGGCTGGAACATGTCACATAGGGAAAGCTCCTGAGCCCCCCGCCCGGTGTAGATGGCTACCGCCTCCGCCCCCGATTCCCCTTTTATTCGGTTGAGGTTATCAACGATAACGCTGTAGGCCTCGTCCCAGCTGATGCGCTCAAAGTCATAGGAGCCCTTTGACCCAAACCGTTTAAGGGGGTATTTTAGACGATGCTCGGAATAGACAATCTCCGGGGCATGCTGGCCGCGGCGGCATATCATGCCAAGGGTGTGGCCGGTGTCGGCCTTGATGTCGGCCAGCCGGCCTTCTTTAAGCCCCACCTCGACCCAGCAGCCGGCGGGGCAGGTGCCGCAGAGACCCTTCCGCCACTCCAGCCCGTTATCTTTGCCTTGCCCGGCCTTTGACCCTGCCATCTGGCCTCCACATGTTATCGCTTCTGAGTATTATTATAAGGTCTATATGGAGCAAAGGTCTAGATAAAGAATGCCAGGACCAGTATGGCTGTGTAACCCAGGGCGAACATGGCCACGATGGCAAGCACGAATTTTTTGGGGCTATTCCTGACGGTGAAGTTGCTCTTTGCGAAGAAGGTGAGCTTGGTGATTTCGCCGGCAAGCATAAGAGCGCTGAAGGCAATGACCAGGCCGCCACCAAGGCCGCTGGCTATAGCCAGCAGAAGGCCCCAGTGCCCCAGGTTGTTAACTACTACGAAGACCATGGCCCCTATCTCGCGCTGGTCAAGCCGCTCAAAGACAGCCCCGAAAAGGCCCAGCGACATGACGGCCAGTATGACCAGTTGCACCAGACCCCAGCCACCGGGTAGAGCCAGCCTGTCGGCGGCAAAAGCCAGGCTAAAGGCGGCGATACCGCAGCCGGCGGCGCCGAGCTTCAGTACCGTCTCCTGCCACTCCAGCCAGTCCATTCTGGCCAGGTACCAGCCTTCTTTGTTATGGACCGGGTAGTTCTGCGCCATCTTCCAGTATCATAGCATATTTCGGCTAACGGCTATTGCTATCTTTTAGCTTTATAACTGTGTTAGGGCGAATGCCTGCACTAATAAATTAAAGGCAAAATTTTCTTTAGTAGCGGGGGTTAGATTCGAAGGGGACGGGTGGAGCAGGGGATTGACAGTTGCCAAACAGGATGGCAGGTCAAATTCCGTTTAGCTATAGTATTTTCAAAGTTTGAGATTACCTGTATAATTTTGCTTGACATCCTAGTTGAATATTATATTATTCGAAGTAAAAGCATATGGATATTACAGACCTTATTATTCAGACTGTATTCTGGTCCCTCGGTTTTTTCTTTTTATTCCGAATACCGCGTTGCAGAAAAAGCAGTGGAAAAACTAAGTCATATCCTTCCGTATCCATCATAATACCAGCTCGTAATGAAGAAAAGTCACTTCCAGTTCTTTTGGAATCTCTTAAAGACCAAGATTTCATCCCAGATGAAATCATCGTCGTTATTGATCGATCGGAAGATAGAACTAAGGAAATCGCTGAGAGTGCAGGAGTGATAACCATCCAGTCAGAGCCTTTGCCTAAAGGTTGGATCGGGAAAACATGGGCATGCCATCAGGGTTCCCAGGCAGCAAAGGGGAATATTCTAGTTTTCCTAGATGCGGACACATGCATTGAAAAGGATGGTCTTAATAAGATTGTAGGAACCTGCCTGAGAAGGGATGGTGTTGTCTCAATACAGCCATATCACAAGACTGAAAGACTTTATGAACAGCTATCTGCGTTTTTCAACATCATCGTGATGGGAGCGATGGGTACTTTCACTATTGTTGGTAACCTTCTCAAGCCGATAGGGCTTTTTGGCCCGTGTGTAGTAATGAGAAAGAAATACTATCTCGAAATTGGCGGTCATATAGCGGTCAAAGGTGAAGTAGTGGAGGATCTCGCTCTCGGCAATAAACTCAAGAAAAGGAAAATTCCAATATACTGTTATGGTGGAAAGGGTACCATCTCTTTTCGTATGTATCCTAACGGCATTAGAGAGCTCGTAGATGGCTGGAGTAAAGGTTTCGCCACCGGGGCTATCAAGACTTATATTCCCATACTCCTTGCAATTATTGCTTGGGTTGGAGGTGGCATCAGCGCGACAATGTACGTTATTGAAGCGATATCCAATATGAACGCTATCTCAATTCTAGTGTGGACGTTGACTTATCTCGGTTACACTATGCAAATATACTGGATGTTGTTCCGATTGGGTACATTCAGGTTCTATACTGCTCTCTTCTACCCGGTTTCGCTGATATTTTTCTTGGTAATTTTCCTGCGGTCGTTCTTCCTAATTTTCATCAGCAGAAGAGTAAGGTGGAAGGGAACTACAATACCTCTGAAAGATGATGCTCTAAAAAAATGATTTTTCATTTACCTAGTCTGTTGACCATTGCAATCGACTTTATCGTATGGTTGGTCATTCATGTAAGTGTTTCCATTTCGGTCGCGAAAATGCGAACCGACTCCTTTAATCCAGAATCGTGGCTTTATCGAGAACGCAGTTGGGAAAGAGATGGAAGAATTTATCAAGCTTTCCTGAGAATAAAAACATGGAAAGGACTTCTGCCAGATGGCGCTGCCGTATTTAAGAGTGGATTCAGAAAGAAGCATCTCAGCAATACGGATGTGGCGTACATACGAAAATTCACCCTCGAAACTTGTCGGGCTGAACTTACGCATTGGGTGATTTTTGTTTTTTCGGTTATCTTTTTCATTTGGAATGACTGGTGGATTGGGATGATCATGATAGCCTATGGGTTTGCTGTGAATGTGCCCTGTATTGTTACGCAGCGATATAACAGGATAAGATTGAGAAGACTCTATATCCGCATTTACTCTGCTGACAATAGCAGGGTAGAAAAGCGCCACAATGAGTTGAGGACTGGCTAAGCCCCTCAGTATTCTGAGCCGTTACCAAGCTTGGGAACAACTAGAAATTAGGCTGACATCAGCACCGGGAAGAACACCTGCCAGGCTAACAATGCCTTGGCCGTGAGACTGAGAAGTATATATACCTTTTCGCCATACAGGTAATCCCGCCAGGGTCCTACCTTCTTGTACTGCAATACCATGTTGATAGCAAAGCAGTTAAAGAAAACGAACAGTGAGGCAATGATGCCATAGACGAACGCGGGTGGCGATACATTGAGCCCTGGCGCCCAGACGTAAATCGCGATCGCAAGCCACGGAATGACGCCCGCAAAGCTGCCGAACCAGAATGGCAGCCAGCTAGGCTTGCCCGGTTTTTCATACTTCTCCTGTAGCGCCCCGAAAAGTATCATACAGGCGTTGATGCCGAAGATGGCCAATAAGGCGGCAATGTCGCTGATGCCGGTGATTTGAGCGATTAGCACGATCATAATAGAGGAACTGAAAAAGTACTCTATCCAGCGCCCGTAGTTATGGTTCTGTAGCAGGTTACGCTTGTACAAGGGGAAAACGAGAGGCGATGCGATTATCAACAAAGCAACAGCCGATATTGCCAGGAAAGTGAAAACACCCCAACCGGTGGCAATATTAAAAAGGTGGTTAAGCTCGGGCGTGCTGCCGGGCGGGCCGCTCATGAAAGTGGCCGTCACCGGAAGAGAAAAATTGTTAGTGAGTAGCGCCATCAAAATAGCTTGTACCGCGAGAATCAGTCCGACAACGATATTCCAGATACGTAGCCGGCCAAGTCGCCGTTCGCTGGATTGGTCAATAGCCATTGTTTACCTCCTTAAGAAGAGCTGATAGACAAACTTCTCGATGGTAGCCAGATTATACGAGCTGAAAATACGCATGTTAATGCTTCCAGCCAACCCATTCTGGCCAGGTACCAGCCGCTTTTGCTCCGAACTGGGTAGTTCTTTGCCATCTGCTGTCCTTGGATTAATCATAGCATATTCTAAGGTATTGGCTAGGCCTATCTTTTGCTGCTTTGCGGTCTGTGCTAGTATTAGGGTTAGGATGAGCCTTCGCGATATCACGGCAAAAATGCTGCTGGGTAGGAGTGCTGGCTGGATATTAAAGGCGCTAATCCGGCTGGCCTATGCTGGCTGGCTGCGCCGACCAGCCTTTTGGTGGCTAACCAACCGTCTTAAGGGCGGACAGGACAAGATTGAATCTCAGCGTAAGCTCCTTTATGTCGCCATCTTGAGCACAGTTGACCGGCTTATAAATAGGCGTATCATCTCCTCCAAGGTCGCCAGCAAGGTGGCCCTTCTCTGGGCCCGGTCTCTATTAACTCCAGGCGGCAAAGTGCCGGCCGCGGTTGATTTCCGCCGCCAAACCGGAGTGAATCCTCCCTGGTTTATCACTATCAGTCCCGGGCACGGTTGTAACCTGGAATGTAAAGGCTGCTATGCCGCCTCTGCTTCGGGTGGTAACAAGCTAGACTGGTCTACCCTGGAGCGCATAGTTAGCGAAGCCAAGGCGTCGTGGGGCATACGCCTGGTAGTGTTCTCCGGCGGCGAGCCGCTGCTCTACAGCTCAGAGGGCAAGGGGGTGCTGGACATCGTTGAGCGGAACCCCGACTTGCTGTTCTTGATGTTCACCAACGGGACACTGGTTACTGAAGAAATCGCCGCCCGCCTGTCCCGGCTGGGCAATCTTACCCCGGCCTTTTCCGTGGAGGGGATGCGGGCCCTTACCGATGACTGCCGAGGCGAGGGTATTTTCGATATGGTTATAGATAAGATTAAACTGATGCGTCAAGCGGGGGTACCTTTCGGTATTTCGGTAAGCGTTACCCGGCATAACTATGAGGAGGTACTATCCGACGAATTTCTAGAGCTATTCTTCAACGAGCTGGGGGTATTCTACGCCTTCTTCTTTCAGTATCTGCCCATAGGCCGCCAGCCCAGTTTTGAGCTTATGCCGACGCCGGCACAGCGGCTCAACTTCTGGTACAGGGTCTGGGAGGTAGTCGAAAAGAGGCACTTATTCCTCGTTGATTTCTGGAACCACGGCCCGCTGGCTAACGGCTGTATCTCGGCAGGCCGTGCCGGCGGTTACCTTTATATCGATTGGAACGGCAATATAATGCCCTGTGTCTTTACCCCCTACGCTGCGGCCAATATCCACCAGCTCTACGCCAGCGGCGGCACCCTCAATGACGTCTGGGCCTCGCCGTTCTTCAAGACCATACGCGACTGGCAAGTCGACTACGGCTACGGCGGCGAGACGCTGTCAGCGGAGGGCAACTGGCTGAGCCCCTGCCCCTTCCGTGACCATTACCGTCTATTCCGGGGCTGGATTGATAAGTACCACCCTGAACCGGAAGACGATTCGGCCCGGGAAGCCCTGCTGGATAAGCATTATTATAAGTACATGGCCGAGTACGGTGCCAAATTCAGGGAGTTATCCCAGAAAATCTGGGAAGAGGACTACCTTTCATCGCCCTAGCCGTTAGGTTTCAGTAGACAGCAGCTGGCGAAGAGCATCAGTCAGGGCGGGATAGCTGAAGGCGAAACCGCTGTCCAGGAGCTTCTTGGGCAGCACCCTCTGCCCTTGTAGGAAAGTGCTGGCAACTAGTTCAATGTCCACGGCGTAACTGATAAATATTAGCTATTCAAAGATTTTGCGTTTAGAAAAGGGAGCAGTTATAAAGCGTTTCAAAATTTTAAACTTTGTAAGCCATATGATATTTGCTCCATTCTTATTGTTGGTCAATACTTTTTTAGCTAGCCACGGCGTAACAGTTTCTACACGATCCGCTAAGATATTAAAAATTCGCTTGGAGCGTTCCCATTCTTCAGGGTGTCCATCATATTGCTCGGTAATGAGTTTCGTAGCTACCATGCCGGGTCTAAGTGCTCCTACCAATATTGGAGTGCCTTGAGTCTCCTTTGCCATAGACCTAGTAAGGTAAGATAATGCTGACTTGGTAGTTCCATATAGCGCCAAACCCCTAATTATTGGACCACTGCTACCCAGACCCCCCATATTGTAAATACTGCCAAATCCTTGCCCTATCATACCTTTTAGTGCTACTACTGAGCCATATATTGCACCTATTACATTGGTGTTGACTACTTCTTTAATCAGATCAGGTGAATAACTCCAGATTTCGGTTTCGGGGTGACCAACGCCAGAATTGTTTATCCATATATCGACATTTCTAAAGCGAGCTTTTGCCGTATCCCACAAAGCTTGAACTTGATCATACTCGGTTACGTCACAAGAACAAGCTAACAAAAGGCAAGTCTCATATTTGCCAGCTAATAAGTTATAAGCTTTATCTAGATTTGCCTGAGACCGTCCACTAACTGTTATCGAACAGCCCAGCGATAGAAACGAGTCCGCAAGACCAAACCCTATGCCACTAGTGCTTCCGGTGATAACGATGCTTTTCATTATCTAATTGCTAAAATTATTTTCAAAATAGCATAGAGGCAGAAATAGGAAGAATTATCTAATATATCTTCTTTCTTATTATTTGAGTTATTATTCCTGCGCTGATAAGTACCATACCAACAATGGTAATGACTATTACGCTTTGCACAGGTGTCATTTCAACGGAAATTCGTTTTAGTAGTATGCCAAGTAATGCCCAGTCAACAACTAGGCAGTAGAATATATCTTTTCGCGTAAATAATATACTTAATGCAATTGCTATTCCGATAACAATAACCGCTACCGCCCAGAATTGCTCACCTAGTCCAAACGTATTCCAATTTACATCAACCAGCAGAGCGGTAAAATTGGCGATTGTCGCTATGGTTATCCAGCCAAGATACACGCTAAAAGGAAGGTGTACTAGGTATTTTTCAATTCGGGTTGCATCTGATTTACCAATGTGTAACCGTATATAGATTGGAACTAGAGATCCCAGTATTACAAGCATTAACACTAGGGAAAGAGGCAAGATTTCGTAATGCCAAGCGAAGATCCAGCCAATATTTGCCAGACAGGAGATGAAGAATAGTATCCCGATATTCTCAATAAAAGATGACTTCTGCGTATCTTTCCTAAGAGCGATGACCAACCCATATATGACAAAGATAGCGAGCAAGATATATATTAGACCCCAAATAGAAAAGGTCAGTCCTGATGGCACAAATAAATTTGGATACTGATCAGATAACTCGCCGGTCGTCTTATTATTTAGCGGAAGAGCATTGGCAAGTCCATTAACGATAACCGTACCTAAGAATCCAATCAAGTTTAGAATAGATAGAAATAGAAGTCGACTTTTTCCCATAGCGACCTCCTCTAATTGGCCTATTCATTGTTGTAAATACTAATCCCACGTTGAACCGAATGTCAATAGAAAGGTGGAATTCTTCCCTAGCGCTTGGATGTGACAAACTTGCATAATGTCACATTTACTCAAATAAAATTATTCAATGAGTCCGCATTGAATAATTTAGCGAATTGTGACTTTGATAAATAGGTTCCTTTTTAAACTCAGTCCTTTAGCTTCGACGATTTAGCTTTGAGAAATGCCGGACCTTTTTAATAGGCGTTAAACAAACCGTCATTCCTTTGGGTGAGCAATTGCATCCAATACACCGAAGGGGATTGGATGCAATTGATACAAGTGCTGTAACCGTTTCGTTTCATCTAGTCTTCATAAGGCCACTGGAAGGGCTTCCACATTTTCTATTCCGTTGGAGGACAGGTTCTGCTGAAGGATGCGGAAATAATGCGGAACCGGTTTGAAAGAATAGAGCTTGCCGTCTTTGCCAATGTTCCTAGCTATGGTTACACTGGTGATTCCTATATTGGCTCCAACGTCTATCACTTGCATCCCTGGCCGAATTATCGATTCCAAGAATCTTACCTCTCCTGCCTCGTGGGAATTGTGTTGCAGAAAATCCTTGAACGCTGGGGAATCATAGAGAAAAAGCTCTATCTCTCCACCGTTAGGCATGGTGTTGCTGCTCCTTAAAATTTCTCATCCTTATTTTAGTCTCCGAGCTTTAGCAAAATAAGCAATCCCTTTCCAGCCTACTTTCATTATTTTCTCAACCTTAAAACTTGCTAGCCTAAACAATTCTTCCAATTCTGCTCCACTATAAACATGGACCCAAAACTTTAATAATTTTATATTCGGACCAAGGTATAACACTATTCCATTTTGTCTCAGCAGAGAATGAAGGATTTTTAGGCCCTCTACCGGCTTAGGAAGATAATAGAGGGACCCAGCACAAATAATAGTATCGAAGCTTTCTAATTTAAAGGGAGAATGAAGGGCATCAGCTAAGATTAAAGAACCCTGATAATCCTTCGCTCGGGAGAGCATCTTTTGCGATATATCTATCCCCACTGCATTTTTCAAATCTTTGCTAGTATATCCAGTGCCTACTCCCACATCTAAAATTTTCTCTCCTTCAATTTCCTTAATTAGCATTTTTCTCATCCCCTCGGTATAAATGTGGGGATTTAGTCGGTCATAAATTATAGAGACAAAGCCATAGAAAATTATAGCCCTTCTCTGATTTCTCAAGACCGGAAACATCAGCCCTACTTTTATATCTCCTTAATTATGTTGCTGAAAAGCTCAACATAATAATCGGGTAATTCACCGACACTAAAGAATTTCACATCTTCTACCTCATTTCCGGGAGTTAGCTCTTCATTGACCACTCTGATTAAATACTCCACTATCAGCATATCCCCATAGATTTCTTTGTCCTCTCGCCTAACTACTCCAACTAACTTCACTATCTCTCCAGAGACCCCGGTTTCTTCCTTTAGCTCTCTCAGGCAGGCTTCTTCTGCTGTTTCTCCAATCTCAATAAAACCAGAAGGCGACGCCCACATACCTTTCCTCGGTGGCAATCCTCTTTTAATCAATAGAAAATCTTTATCCTTTACCGCAATGGCCAGCGCCACCGGCAAGGGATTTTTGTAATCAACAAAATCACATTTGGGGCAAAATTTCCTTTCTTTCCTTTCTTTCCCTTCAATCGTTCCTATTTGAAGGGCCGTTCCACAAATCGGGCAGAAAATGTATTCTTTCATCAATCCACCCCCTTAATTCCATTTAATCTCTTCATCTTCCACGTCTGCCTCGGCCGAAATCTCGGCCCCTCCCACCACCACGACCCATGCCGCGACCTCTGCCTGGACCTCGGCCTATACTTGTTCCCATACCTCTACCTCTACTTAATCCAGGTTGGTAAAATCCAGGGCTAGTACCAAATTGAGGAATCGCTTCCTCAGGAACTCTGGCCCCCATAATTTCACACACTTTAGCAGCCACCTCCGATCCACCACTAACACATCCGTAACATGGTGCCTTTCCATCAGCTACTGCTCTAGCGAATTCTCCGCAAGTCTTATATCCACATCGCTGATCGTCTAACTTGGGCAAAACCTCATAGATTTTCCTTGTCTTCTCTTTAATATCCTTTTTCTGTGCCATCGTCCAAAACCTCATTTATTTTATTACATCAAGGCAAGCAGGCCAGGTAACTCAGAGAGGCTGTTAATTGTGAAATCGGGTTTCTCTTGGCTGCTATCTATTGTGTTACTATACCGGGTGTTCCATCTGAACCAGACGCTCTTCATGCCAGCTCTGTTTGCCCCAAGAATATCGGCGTCAATTTTATTGCCAACCATAGCTGCGTTTTCAGGCTTCACACCAAGTTTGGCTAACGCCACCTCAAAAATCTTCTGATAAGGCTTTGCAATACCTACTTCTTCAGAAATTACTATGACGTCAAAATAATCCTGTAAGCCAGTAGCTTCTAAAACATTCCGGATACTAATGCTATCCCCATTAGATATCATGCCAATCATGTATCCCTCTTTTTTAATAGCTTCCAAGACTTCGAGTACGCCCTCGATGACGTGGGCAGTAATGGCTTGGCCGGAGCTATTATGCGCGGCAGTTTCTTCGGCTACCAGGGTATCTCCTAAGTCAAAGTATATAACTTCAATCATATAATCTCCCTTTCAAGCCCATTATCAGCACTTGTAGTGTTACCCGTGGCAATAGCACAGATTAGGTATAGAAGCTGCCAAGCCAATCAGCAAGCAATCCGCCAAGTGCGCATATCAACTCTCTAACTCATCCTTCCGTGCTGCTTCCCTTTTCTCTCAGCTTCGCCAAATGCAAGCCAACAACCCGGGTCAGCGGCCAGTATGTCACCAGTTTCCTCATAGGCTCTACCCCGGCAACCAGAACAGGTAACCTTGTAAGAGCAGTCCCCACATTCCCCTTTGAGCAATTCTCTCTGCCTCAGTTCGGCTAACACAGGCGAATTTTCCCAAATTGACATTATGTTCTGCTCCCTGATATTACCCACTTTGACCTGAAGTAACATACACGGATTTACTTCGCCGTTGGATTGAACCATAACATAGCCCATAGGCATACCGGCTGCGCAACCCCGACCATAATAAGGAACCCTTTTCAGCATCTCGATAGGGAAGTGCTTGGGCTTAATGTGTCTCTCTTGCAAGAGAAGAGGATACATAGGACAGGCAGGGACCCTTATCACAATGGGGCAGTCCTCTTGAGCTTGAGCCAGCCACTCCATTGCCTGCTTCCTTTCATCAGGACTTAACACCTGCTCTTGGCACTCTCGTTTAGCTCTTCCAACCGCCACTAGGTCGAAAAACTCGGCGGCGTTAGCACCGTGGTAGACCGCCATACGCAGCATGTCATCCAGCTGTGAAAGCGTTTCCTTCCTGATGACTGTGTTGAACTGGAAAGGCAGGCTGACATCTCGGCATGCCTTTATGCCTTCAAGAGCCTGCTCCCAGGCACCGTCTACACCCCGGAAGGAGTCGTGGGTCTGAGCATCAGCGCCGTCAACTGAGATGGCTACTGATTGCACGCCTGCCTCAACCATCCTTTTCGCCATAACTTTGTCGATAAGAGTGCCATTACTCCCTATCCCGGTTTGTATACCCTTGGATGAAGCATATTTCACAATATCAAGGAGGTCCTCACGGTACAGGGGCTCTCCCCCGTCAATAACCAGGAGACCTATCCCCCATTTCGACAGGTCATCGATGAGGTGAAATGCTTCCTCGGTTGACAGCTCATCAGGAGCTGCCTGGTCAACTGACTCGCTGTAGCAGTGCTTACACTTCAGGTTGCACCTTGTGGTGATGCTGTACGAAACCATAAATGGGGGTAGTATCTGCATAGAGAGTTCTCCCTTCCACTTATAAATATCTTACTTAACTTTCTTCCTCACTGTTTCCCCGCTTTTGCCTCCGCTTATACCACCAGAAGTAAACGATAACGGGTATGGCCAGTAGCCTATCCAATAACGAGAGTCTGTTGTTGCTCATTGTCTAATTCGTCTTTTACAATTATGTCAAGTTTAAGGAATTCCGCAGCCAGCTGGTGTTTCCAAGCTCGGCCTAACATCTCGTCACTGATATCTAAGCCTATAATCTTACCCTTTGCCAATAACCTTTTGCACGAAATGAGAGTAGCGCCCTACCGACAGACAGGTTTAGCAAGACGTCGTAATAGCGGGCTCCCCACTCTCCAATCTCTACCTTGGACCTTGTTGATGACAATGTATACACCTGGCTCAGCATCGCTAAGTAATCGTCAGCATACCTGACGCGTTGGCTTCCCTAAGTTCTTGCCCCTTTCCTTCATATTTGTTGACCACCAGATGTCTGATTGCTTGCCATTATTTCATCTGCTTTTGCTAATATCTCTCTGACTGATAATGAAGCAGGTGAGCTCTCCGGTAATTCCAGAAGTGACTTACCAGCCAAGTTGTATCCTTGAACATCGGCATCGTATTCAATTTTACCGAGGTAAGCTTCCCCGGTGCTCTTCAGGTACTCTTCGGTATCCCTATCAAAGTTGTAATTGCCCACTAAGTAAAGGTGACCATACCTGATCCCTATTTGCTGGGCAATGTCCTTAATTCTCGCTACATGCTTTAGAGATTTTGAAGACGGATCCAGTATAACAAATAGGTCGTCTATATCAGATACTATTTTCCGGTTCAGGTGTTCCAAGCCGGCTGGCGAGTCAATCACCACATTCGGATAGTGGTTAGCAAGCCTGGGAATTATCGCCTTAATCAAGTCATCGGGGACACAATAACAGCCTTCGGTTAACTTCGCCCCTAGTACGAGAAGATCAAATCTCTTTCCCTCATAGAGGCACTCCCGGTTAAGCAAATATTCCATCCGGTCATGCAGGGGCATGGGATTTTCACCATCGTGTCTCCTGTCTTCAATGATGTCATAGAGCGCGTCTGAAATGGTTCTGACTTTCTCCTTTTCCAGGTCTATTCCAAGCATCTCGGCTAGGCTTTGGTCAGGGTCGATATCAATAAGTAACATAGGAGCAGCTAGATACCGGCTGACTAAAGCAGCAAAGGTTGATTTCCCGGTTCCTCCCCTTCCAGTAGCAACAATTATCTTACCCATATCTCTTAATATTCCTCCACCATGCTAATTAGAATTTTTTCCTTCACAGAATTCGCCACCGTCAGTAATTGCCATAGCGCTTCTAACCTTTCTTTAATCAACTATTGATCCCAGGGGGTGAGCACTTCTGCTTCTCCATCAGTAATAGCAATGGTCTTCTCAAAGTGAGCAGAAAGACTGCCATCAGCGGTAACAACCGTCCAATGATTGTTTTTAACCTTGGTTTGCCATCCTCCAATATTCACCATCGGTTCAATAGCCACCGTCATCCCTTTACGAAGAACAGGACCATACCCTGGTGGTCCAAAGTTCGGTATCTGAGGATCTTCATGCAACTCGCGTCCAATGCCATGCCCCGTATATTCGCGCACTACTGAGAAGCCTCTT
>Ga0307437_1001151_pt1 | contig 18320 bp, 16 predicted proteins | sample SalMarWE160390MG_FD_202146 | JGI IMG/M metagenome (GOLD analysis project Ga0307437, IMG submission 202146) | Salt marsh sediment microbial communities from the Plum Island Ecosystem LTER, Massachusetts, United States - WE1603-90 | ecosystem: Environmental > Aquatic > Marine > Intertidal zone >...
CTCTTTCCCATCTTGTTATCATACTGTTTTTCTTACCCATGCGAAACTACCTTTTCCTCTTATTTTATGCTATCTTATGAGTCATTGTTGGCTCATTTTTACCCACTCACTTCCACGATGAGCCTTTAAAAGAAAGGGGGGGAACTGATCCAAAGAATGACGGCTGTCTCGGAGCTCTGGTTTTGGAGCCAGTGCTCCTTTTCCGCCGAGAAGTAAAAACACTCCCCCTTCTCGAGTTTCAAAATCTCCTTGCCGAACCGGAGGCTCACGCTCCCCTCAAGTACATAACCAAATTCCTCTCCCTCATGGGGCCTCTCCTTTGGGGTGACCTGGCCCTGACGCAGGGTAAGAAGGATAGGTTCCAGGCGCCGATTGGTAGAGCCTGGAACCATGAGTTCAAACCTTTCGATCTTTTCCTTTTCGATCGCTACCCGATCCTTCTTTCGGTAGACGATCTTTTCCTCCACGGCTCCCCGGAAGAAATCCGAGAGGTTCTCGTCCAGGGCATCGAGGATCTGAGCCAGACTGTCCAGTGAGATGGAGGTCAGGTCCCTTTCGATCTGGGAAATGAAACCCCTGGTCAGGTTGGCCCGCTCAGCGAGTTCCTCCTGAGTCAGGTTGCTCAATTGTCTGAGGTTTCGAATTTTCTCACCAATCTTCATATTCTCTTGAGCATAGTATAAAAAGAATTTAGTTTAATAAACTAAACTTCGCTATTATAATAAGCTTCTCCAATTTGTCAAGCCTTTTTAGAAATTTAGCAAGGCGGGCAGTACGCTCTCGGGTATGCGGTAACGATTTTTTGATTGCGGGACTTCAAACGAAGCGGTGTATATACGTTTGGTTAGAAGGGCAGAAAGTGCTGACGGATACGAGAGAGTATTTTTTTGAAAGGCTTTTTATTGTAATAAGATTATTTTTTAATGTACAATGCTTCGGACTCTTCGTAATAATGCATAACGGAGCATTTTTCTTTGACATTTAGTCTCCATCAAGCTATATAGGTCGTCAAAGAGGATGACAAGAAAAACGCTGCTATACAAAGATGCCGGGGTAGATATTGAGGCAGGGGAACGGTTTGTGCAGCTGATAAAACCCTTGGCCCAACGCACCTTCACACCGGGAGTGCGGGGTGATATAGGGGGCTTTGCTGCCCTCTTCGCTCCTGATGTATCGGCCTATCGGAGTCCGATATTGGTCGCCGCCACCGATGGGGTGGGGACGAAATTGAAGGTGGCCTCTCTGGCGGGGCGGTACGATACCATCGGCATCGACCTGGTGGCCATGTGCGTTAACGATGTGGTGGTGACAGGGGCTACCCCCCTCTTCTTCCTCGATTATCTTGCCACCACCCGCCTTGATGTAGGGTGGGGAGTAGAAATAGTGCAGGGGATCTCCCACGGGTGTCTGGAGGCGGGGTGCGCCCTGGTGGGGGGGGAGACAGCGGAGATGCCCGGCTTCTATCACGAAGGGGATTTTGAGATGGCCGGTTTTGCCGTCGGGGTGGTAGAGGAAGATAAGATCGTCGATGGCTCTGCCATCCTTCCCGGGGATGCGATCATTGGCCTCGCCTCTCAGGGACTGCACAGCAACGGCTACTCCCTGGCCCGACGGGTCCTCTTGGAGGAGTTGAAATGGGGCATCGATGATGAGGCCGCCGGCTTAGGGGGTCCCCTGGGGGAAGAGCTGTTACGGCCGACCCGCATCTATGTCAAGACGATCCTCTCCCTTGTGCAGCAGTTTCAGATCAAGGGTATGGCCCACATCACCGGGGGAGGGATGCCGGGAAATATCCTGCGGGTCCTTCCCCGAGGCAGTAAGGCGGTGATTAAAAAAGGGAGGTGGAAAATACCGCCCATCTTCACGTTGATAGAAAAGGGAGGGGTTTCCGAGGAAGAGATGTGGCGGACCTTCAACAACGGGGTGGGAATGGTCTTGGTGGTGGCTGCTTCCGAGGCCGAAGAGATCTCGCACAAGGCCCAGGAGTCCGGTGAGAAGGCCTGTGTTATCGGGGAGATCGTCGCTGGAGAGGGAGTAGAGATTGTATAGAGGATGGACGAATGGCATGGTTTGAGGAAGGGGGGGCTCACTTTTGTGATATTGACGAGACGGTGACGGAAATATCGTGAGGGATGATCGTAACGATTTAAATGGCAAGAAGATCCTCTTCATTCGCCTGAGTTCGCTCGGAGACGTAATCCTCACCCTCCCCACGCTGAAGGCCATCAAGGACCGATACCCCCAAACCCACATAGCATGGCTGGTGCAGGAAGCCTTTAAAGATGTTCTCACCGGCAACCCCTATCTTGATGAGATCATACCGGTTGACCTGCTCTCGGTAACCGATAAATTTGCCGCCCCCACGACGTGGCTGCGGGGCGGGACCAGATTATTCCGCAACCTCACAAAGTCGTTCCGTATATTTCGCGAGAGGAAATTTGACGTGGTCCTGGAATTTCAGGCCCTCTTTAAGAGCGGTATCTTCGCCGCACTGAATAGGGGGGCCGAACGGTATGGCTTTAAAAACGCCCGGGAATTAAGCCACCTCTTCCTCAACCGTCCCATCTTTGTGCGGGATAAATCGAGACACGCCGTTGAGAACTATCTGCAGTTCGCCCGCTATTTCGACTGTCCTACCGATGCAGTTGAGTTCCCTATCTTTATCCCCCCAGAGGATGACCATTACATCGAAGGGATTCTCCGCCAGGAGGGGATCAAGCCGGGGGATCTCACCGTCTTTGTCAGCGCCACGGCCCGTTGGCGGAGCAAGTTCTGGGAACAGGGGGCCTTTGCCCGTCTCGGAGATGAGTTGGTCCACCGCTACGGCGCCAAGCTCATCTTCTCCGGGCTCCCCTCAGAAAAGGGTTATCTGCAGGGTATCAAAACGATGATGCGAGAGGATGCCCTCATCATGGCGGGCAGGACCACCATCAAACAATTCCTCGCCCTCATGAAGCGCTCACACCTCTACATCGGGGTAGATAGCGGTTCCATGCACGCGGCTGCCGCCTTTGGGGTACCGGTGGTTGCACTCTTCGGCCCCTCCAATCCCAGCTGGATAGGACCCTATGGTCAGGAGGGGGGGATCGTCCAGGCCAATCTCCACTGCGCCCCCTGTAACAAAAGGGACTGCGCCGATAAGAGCTGTATGCTCAGGATAACCCCGGAGATGGTCCTGGAGAAGGTGGAGAAGCTTATCCCCCGCTTATAGGGCCTTCATCTCCTGCGTTTGAAGTTTTCGAGAGAGCCTGCGATATTTCTTCAGGACCTTGTTGGCATACTGGGTGGGCAACGGCATACCCAATTCTATCTGCTCACGGATATAGGTAGGTCCGAAGTTGTAGGCGGCGAGGGCCACCTTGAGATCCTGAAATTGCAGGATGAGCTGGGAAAGGTAGTAAAGCCCCAACCTGATGTTTACCTCGGGGTCATAGATGACTTGCTCCTCGATCCATGCTATCCCCACCTCTTGGGCCAGGGCCCTTGCCACATAAGGACGCAGTTGCATCAATCCCTTGGCCCCTTTGGAAGAGATAGCCTTGCTGTAAAAAGAGCTCTCCACCATGATGAGGGCGAGGACCAAATGCGGATCACACCCATATCTGTGCGATTCGGCACAGATGAGCCCCGCCACCTGCGCCTCCTCTTTATCGGTGAGGCCGGTCTGAAATCGTTGGATATAGCGGTAGATCTCCCCCTTTATGGAGGGATCAAACTCCAAGAGGACTACATCCAAATAACCGGCTGAAACCGCCCGCCTCTGATATCCCTCATACGCCATATAGGTTACTGGGACATAACAAACAAGCACAATAAGGGGGAAGGTAATGATGAACTTAGCTATGGACTTCCGAGGTAAGATCTTGACGGACAGGAGGCGTTTGTCTCGCGCTAAAAGAAACTCTAGCAATAGAATCCTCCTTTTTATATACAGAATACATGTCTATAATATAATATATTTTCAATACAATGTCAAGCTTTTTATTGCTTTTTGATATGAAAATGAGGGTGAATACCTCCAAAACCGCGTGCTGGGGGTAGGATTACTCACCAGGAGGGGACATGCCCTCCTGAAGGCTCGGCGATGGGGGACCCCCCCTCCCTCTCGGAAGCGGGGATGAAATCCCTTGCAAAAAAAATTTTTTTTGATACAATAACACGATTTTTGGGCTATAATTCATCTAGTACCCCTGTTATGAGATAAACCCCATGGACAAAGATAAGAACAAGCAGGTACAAGACACACTGAAGGGTCGGTTGGGTGACCAGTATGAAAAGCTCACGCCAATAGATAACCCTCAGCTTCATGCCTTTATTGCTGAGTATATAGCGTTATGCAACCCAGCAAAGGTCCTTGTCTGCACTGATTCGGCTGAGGACATACGCGCTACCAGAGAAGCCGCGATCAGAAACCATGAGGAAGCTAACCTCGCTATCGAAGGCCACACCATACATTTCGATGGGTATTACGATCAAGCGCGGGACAAAGCGACCAGCAAGTTTCTCCTTGCCAAGGGAGTGGATCTTGGCCCTGAGATCAACACCATCGACAGAGATGAGGGTATCAAGGAGATTCGCGAGATTCTGAAGGACAGCATGGAGGGAAAAGAGTTATATGTCAAATTCTTCTGCCTCGGCCCTCCGAACTCGGCATTCGCGATCCCGTGCGTTCAACTCACGGACTCAAGTTATGTCGCCCATAGCGAGGATCTCCTGTACCGGCAGGGGTATGGGGAATTCATCCGGCTGGGCAATGACGGTCAATTTTTTAAATTCGTCCACTCACAGGGAGCACTGGTGGAAGCGGGGCTGGGGCTGCGGGTGAGCAAGAATATCGAGAAACGAAGGGTCTATATCGATCTGGAAGACGAGATCATTTACAGCACGAACACGCAGTATGGCGGCAATACCCTCGGGCTCAAGAAGCTGGCAATGCGCCTGGCCATTAAACGGGGATCGAAAGAGGGGTGGCTGACCGAACATATGCTCCTTATGGGGGTGCACGGCCCGGGAGAAAGGACCACGTATTTTGCAGGGGCATTCCCTTCAATGTGCGGAAAGACATCTACCGCAACGATTGAAGGCGAAACCATTATTGGTGATGATATCGCCTACCTTCGGAACATCGACGGCCACGTGCGAGCCGTGAATGTAGAAAAAGGGATGTTTGGGATCATCGAAGGGGTTAACTCTGTTGACGACCCGATCTTATGGAAGGCCCTCAATGCCCCTAGTGAGATCATATTCTCGAATATACTGGTAACACAAGATAAAGATGTGTACTGGGTTGGGAAAGACGGCCAGGTCCCTCAAGAAGGGACTAATCATTCAGGGGAGTGGTTTTTGGGCAAGAAAGATAAGGAGGGGAAAGAAATACCGCCTTCCCATAAAAATGCCCGGTTCACCGTGGACTTAGAGACCCTGGCAAATGTGGGCCGTGAGCTCCATGACCCTCAGGGTGTCATCCTGAGTGGAATCATCTACGGAGGGCGAGATTCTGACACCTGGGTCCCCGTAGAAGAGGCCTTCGACTGGGTCCACGGCATTATTACGAAAGGGGCGTCTCTGGAATCCGAAACCACCGCTGCCACGTTGGGGCAGGAAGGGGTGCGTCAATACAACCCCATGTCCAACCTTGACTTTCTCTCCATACCTATCGGACGGTACATAGCGGATAACCTCAACTTTGGCGCGACGTTAGCTTCACCCCCCCGTATCTTCTCGGTAAATTACTTCCTGAGACAACCCGACGGCCAATTTGCCAATCATAAAACAGATAAGCGCGTTTGGCTCAAATGGATGGAACTGCGGGTGCACGGTGATGTCGATGCCATCAAGACACCGACCGGCTTCATCCCCCGCTATGGAGACCTGAAGCGACTCTTTCGGGAAATCCTCAAGAGGGACTACCCTGAAGGGGACTACAGCCAACAGTTCTCCGTGCGGGTGCCTTACCATCTGGCCAAGATCGAGCGATTGACGGAGATCTACCGCACGCGGGTCACTGATACGCCGCAACAACTATTTGAGGTATTGGAACAGCAGCGTGAACGATTACAGGCGGCGCAAGCACAATTCGGGGATCATATAACTCCTGATACATTGTAAGGGATTGCTCATCTGAGGGCGGCCATATGCATCCCTATCGGCTGATGCGGTACTCCGATAGAGAACTGAGCAAAAAGCCGCCGTAATGAAGAGCGGAGACGCTCCGTGGGCAAAGACCCATCTCCACATGCTCAAGGACCATGGAGATCCATTAAAGCTCATACCCCACGCCGGTCTCTTCCGCAAGGGCCTTGAGATCGACTACAACCTTGGGATGAAGGGGTATCCCCTTGATCATTCGTTCCTCAGCCGCTTCAAACTCTTTTTCTCCGTGGACATAGATGCGTTGCTGTCCTTCGGCCGTGGGGGCATCCTTCATGCGTCGGATCATATCGTCCATGGTGGCCTTAAACTCCAAGAGGGGCCGGAACCCATCAACTCGCAGGGCCCCGAAGAAGTGCCCCACATTTGCCGGCATGGGCTTGCCTTCAGGGCTCTTGGGGTAGATGGTATCGGCGTAGCCAGCCCCAGGCAGAACCCCACAGAGGATGTCCACCAGGAGGGCCAGGCCGTACCCCTTATGCCCCCCCAGGAGCTCACCTACCCCCCCTAAGGGAAGCAACCCCCCTCCTGCGCTGGCGTTGAGGTTCTGAAGGACCCGGGCGGTATCGGTGGTTGCTATCCCCCGCTCATCGGTGGCCCAACCAAGGGGGAGTTCCTTTCCCAACCGCTGGTAGACCTCGAGTTTCCCCCGGGGAACCCCGCTCGTGGCCATGTCGAGGACGAAGGGACGCTCTCCTCCGGTCGGTACCGCCACACTGATGGGGTTTGTCCCCAACTTGGCGTCTCTCCCAAAGGTGGGCACCACCAAGACAGCGGAGTTGGTCATGGAGATGCCGATGAAATCATGTTCCAGGGCCATCATGGCATAATAACCGGCGATGCCATAGTGGTTGGAGTTGCGCACCGCAACAAACCCCACGCCCATCTCCTTGGCCTTTGCTATGGCCGTGTGCATACCCCGAACGCCTATGGGTTGACCCAAGCCACCGCCCCCGTCGATGAGGGCAGTGGCGGGCGTCTCATGGACCACCTCGACCTTCGGCCTCGCCATCATCTGTCCTCTTTGTACTCCTCTGACGTAGCGCTTCAGCCTGGCTACCCCATGGGAATCTATCCCCCGCAAATCCGCCTGGACGAGGACATCAGCGGTCACCTCTGCATCCTCTGGTGAGACGTCCGTTGTCTCGAAGACCTGACGGCAGAAGGCCTTTAACGAATCAACCGGAACAATAATTTCTTCTTCGGACATCAATCCCTCCTTGGATCGTCGTTATCCATTAGCTCGTCAATCTAGCACAGGATATCCCAACAGGCAACCTCCTTGTGCCCCGACCAAAGGCTGCCCTTGTTGACAGGGAAAGGGCTCCATGCCATTATTTGTCTTATGATACGGGTCGTTATCGATGGAGAGGAACAACAGCTGGACAAGAAGAAGATAAGCATAGAGACACTCCTGAAGAGGTTCCACATAAACCCCGAGACCGCCGTGGCCCTGCGCCGGGGGGCGCTCCTTACCGAGGATGAGGACCTCTTAGAGGGGGATGTCTGCATCATCGTGCGGACCATTGCCGAAAAATGAAATGCAAAAAGTGCGGAAATAAAGCGGCCATCAAGCTGCGGGCTCATCATATCTCCTTGTGCCGTGAGGACTTCCTCTCCTTCGTCCTGAACAGGGTGCAACAGACGATAAAACGATATAGGCTCTTTGCGCCGAAGGAACGGATGGTGGTGGCCGTCTCAGGGGGAAAGGACAGCCTCGCCCTCTTTGATATCCTCCAGCGGCTCGGCTACCCTGTGGAGGGACTTCATATTGACTTGGGGATCGACGGCTTTTCCCAACGGGCCCGTGCGGCCGTAGAAGCTTTCTTTGCCGAGCGAGAGGCACCGCTACACCTTTGCTCCCTTCGAGAGGATGCGGGGGCGGGGGTGAGCGAGATCGCCGCCACGCTGAAGAGGCCGCCGTGCTCGCTATGTGGGTTGATGAGGAGATATATCATGAACAGGTTCGCCTGGGAGAAGGGATTTTCGGCCCTTGCCACCGGCCACAACCTGGATGATGAAGGGGCAGCCCTTCTGGGAAATATAACGAGCTGGCAGATTGGCTATTTGGCCAGGCAGGCACCCCTGCTTCCCCCCACCCATCCCCGCCTGGTAAAAAAGGCCAAACCCCTGGTCCTCTTGGCCGAGAGGGAGGTCCTCGCCTACTGCATCCTGCGGGCACTAGCGTATCACGAGGAGCGCTGCCCTCATTCAAAGGGCGCCACCTCCCGCTCGCATAAAGAGGCCCTCAATCTCCTTGAGTACTATTCACCGGGAAGCAAGATTCGTTTTTACCAGAACTTCCTCAAGAATCAAGGCATCTTTTCCACCATCGAGTCCAGGGGGTTGCAGGAGTGTTCCGTCTGTGGATTCCTCACCACCAGGGAAACGTGTCAATTCTGTACGGTCCTGGAACAATATAAGGGGGTAAGAACCCCTGTGAGTCATAGTGAAGCGCGAAAGGGTTAGCGTATGTCACGGACAAGGTCCTATACTCGGTGCATCGCTCCCTGCCCTCACGCCCCATTAGAGAGGTGAAACCCCTTGCACATGCCCTCCCCTTTTTGATACAATGACCCCACTTCCCCGGTAGCTCAATCGGCAGAGTCCCGCTGTGGGCGGGATTAACTACGAGGTTGTGGGTTCGGGATGATCTTTGACCAGATATTTTATATTAATCCCCGGTAGCTCAATCGGCAGAGCGGGTGGCTGTTAACCACTAGGTTGCAAGTTCGAGTCTTGCCCGGGGAGCCAAAAATTTGAGGCCAGGGGCAAACCTGGCCTTTTTGCTATGTCTGTGTGGGTATATATCCTACAAAGTGAGAAGTCTTGCCGTTACTACTGCGGGCAAACGAGTAATCTGGAAAAACGGATCAGGCAGCACAACGATCCAGCCTCTGATCTTTCCAAGACAACCAAGAGGTTTCAAGGCCCATGGAAACTCCTTTGGTCCCGCCCATGCTCTAACCGGAGTGAAGCCCTCAAACTAGAAAGAGCGATAAAAAAACGAGGAATTAAACGTTATCTGAAAGCACTCAGCCATGAAGTGTATGAGGTAGGCTGTTAATCCCGCTAGGAGCGGGATTGCAAGTTCGATCCCGCTTGAGCGGGATTGCCCGGGGAGCCATTTGACACGCTCAAGGGGCACACCACTCACGTGGGTGCCCCTATTCGCTTGCCCTGCATACCTCCGGATATCTTGACAAAAAAGGATAGGATTACTATTTTAACTATGCCGCAAGGCAATTTTTGTAACAATATTTTAAATAAATGTTTACAAAGATGCTGCCGCTCACCCAAAGAGATCAGAGTATCCTCAAGATTATCATCAAGGACTATATCAATAACGGTGAGCCCGTGGGCTCGCGCACGGTGGCCAAGCAGTCCGACCTCAACCTGAGCCCCGCCACCATCCGAAACGTCATGGCCGATCTGGAGGAGATGGGCCTGCTCCATCAGCCCCACACCTCGGCGGGCAGGGTCCCCACGGAAAAAGGGCTTCGTCTCTTCGTCGATACGCTCCTTGATCGACAGGCGCTCTCCCTCCCGGAGCAGGAGAAGATCAACAGTACCTATGAAGCCTGTCGAGCGGACATGTCACAACTCATGCGGGGTACGTGTCGTATCCTCTCAGCTTTTTCTCGCTATACGGGTATTGTCATGCCCCCTCCCCTGCAGGAGACCATCTTCAAGCGTATCGAGTTCATCAGGATCAAGAAGGACCAAATCCTTGTCATCTTCGTGGCAGCCTCGGGCTTTGTCCAGAACCGCGTGGTGGAAATGGAGGTGGACCTCAGTCAGGATGAGCTGGACAAGATCACCTCCTACCTCAACGACCTGCTGAGCGGTCTTCCTCTTCGGGCGGTGCGGGAGCGAATCGTGGAGGAGATGCGGCGGGAGAAGATGGCCTACGACGAGCTACTGCAGAAGGCCTTGCAACTGGGTGGAGAGGCCGTGGTGGCCCGGGAGGAGCGGGACTTGTACATCGAGGGGCAGACGAATATCCTCGATGAGCCGGCGTTCGCGGACGTGGAACGGATGAAGGATCTCTTCAAGGCCTTTGAGGAAAAGAGCCTGTTGGTCAAACTCTTGGATCGCAGCATGAAGGCCCGGGGGGTCCAAGTCCTCTTCGGCTCGGAGTGCGGGGTGGCGGGCATCGAGGGGTGCAGCATCATCACCTCTACCTACGGTCAGCCCGGCCGCTTTTTGGGTATCCTCGGGGTCATTGGCCCCATGCGCATGAACTATTCCCATGTGATTCCGGTGGTAGACTACACCGCCAAACTCCTCACTGATATCTTGGATGCCGAGTGGGGCAGTCCTTAGTAATATTTTAATGGCGTAAAGGGGTGCTGCCGATGATTGAGGAAGACAAGGAGCAGGAACAAACTTCTGTTGAGCACGCGGAGCAGACCGGGAAGAATAAGAAGAAACGCGGCGGCAAGGAAGGTATAACGGAGTTGGAAGCCGCCTTGAAAAAGGCCCGAGAGGAGGCTCAGGAAAACTATGACCGCCTCCTGCGCACCTCCGCCGACTTTGAGAACTACAAAAAACGGGTAGCCAAGGAAAAGTCAGACCTCATCAGGTATGGGAATGAAGAGCTCATCAAAGAATTGCTGCCTGTCATAGACAACCTCGAGCGGGCCTTAGAGCACGCCGCATCGGAAGGAACGCAGGAGGCGCAGGAGGGTATCAGGGACGGTGTGGAGATGACCCTGCAGCAGTTTCTCGGCATACTCCAGCGGTTCGGGGTCACCCCTATCGCCGCCGAGACAGAACGCTTCGATCCCACCAAACACGAGGCGGTTATGGAACAGGCCACCGGTGAACATGACCCGGGGCACGTGGTCTCGGAGTTGGAGCGGGGGTACCTGCTCAACGACCGGCTCGTGCGGCCGGCCAAGGTAGTGGTGGCCAAGGCCCACGAAGATGCAGAAGAGGATGCGGAATCTGAAAAGGAATAAGGAGGCATAACGTATGGCGCGGGTTGTGGGAATCGATCTCGGAACGACCAATTCAGTAGTAGCGGTAATGGAAGGGGGCGAACCAAAGGTCCTTGTCAATGCAGAAGGCAGTAGAATCACCCCCTCAGTGGTGGCCTTTACCGACAAGGGGGAACGCCTGGTCGGACAGATCGCCCGCCGTCAGGCCATTACCAATCCTGAGAACACCATCTATGCCGTCAAGCGGCTCATCGGGAGACGGTTTTCTGATCCTGAGGTGCAGCAGGACGTCAAGATCTGTTCATATAAGATTGTGAAAGCGAACAACAACGACGCCTGCGTCCAGGCCCAGGGCAAAGACTACAGCACCCAGGAGATCTCGGCCATGGTCCTGCAAAAGATGAAGCAGACGGCCGAGGACTATCTGGGAGAGCAGGTGACCGAGGCGGTCATCACCGTACCGGCCTATTTCAACGACAACCAGCGCCAGGCAACCAAGGATGCGGGGAAGATCGCAGGTCTCGAAGTCCTGAGGATCATCAATGAACCGACAGCCGCCTCCCTCGCCTACGGCCTCGACAAAAAACACGAGGCCACGATCGCCGTCTTCGACCTGGGCGGTGGGACCTTTGATATCTCCGTTCTGGAGCTGGGGGAAGGGGTCTTCGAGGTAAAGTCCACCAACGGGAACACCCACCTGGGTGGAGAGGACTTCGACCAGCGGATCATCGAGCATATCGCCGATGAGTTTCATAAGGAGCAGGGGATCGATCTGCGAAAAGATCGCATGGCCCTGCAGCGGCTGAAGGAGGCGGCGGAAAAGGCCAAGATAGAATTGTCTTCCTCCCTGGAGACGGAGATCAACCTCCCCTTTGTCACCGCCGACGCCTCCGGTCCCAAACACCTCACCATGAAGCTCACCCGGTCAAAGCTGGAGGCCCTGGTGGCCGACCTCATCGACATGGTGGAGGGTCCCTGTCGACAGGCCATATCAGATGCCGGGCTCCCCGCACAGGCAATCCATGAGGTAATATTGGTGGGGGGGATGACGCGGATGCCCCGCGTCCAGACAAAGGTGAAAGAGATCTTTGGCCGGGAGCCGAGCAAGGGGGTCAACCCTGACGAGGTGGTGGCCAGCGGCGCGGCCATCCAGGCCGGGGTCCTCAAGGGGGAGGTCAAGGACGTGCTGTTGCTGGACGTCACCCCCCTCTCGTTGGGGATTGAGACCCTCGGGGGTGTCTTCACGAGACTCATCGAGCGCAACACCACCATCCCCACCCGTAAGAGTCAGATATTTTCCACCGCCGCCGACAACCAGACGGCCGTCACCATCCACTGCCTGCAGGGCGAGCGGGAGATGGCGGCGGGCAACAAGACCCTAGGGCAGTTCGAGCTGATCGGCATACCCCCGGCCCCCCGGGGGATTCCTCAGATAGAGGTCACCTTTGACATCGATGCCAACGGCATCGTTCACGTGACGGCCAAAGACCTGGGCACCGGCAAGGAGCAGTCCATTCGCATCACCTCTTCCGGCGGTCTCAAAGAAGAGGAGATCGAGCAGATGGTTAAGGACTCCTCTGCCCATGCCGAAGAGGACCGCCGCAAGCGGGAGCTGGTCGAAGAGCGCAACAAGCTGGACGGGATGATCTACGCCACGGAGAAGTCCCTGAACGAACATGGGGACAAAATCGATGCGAAGGATAAAAAAACAATAGAGAAAGCCCTGGAGGGTGCGCGCAAGTCCTTGGCAGCAGAAGATATAGCTGAGATCAAAAAGGCCCATGACGACCTGGCCCAGGAGGCCCACAAGCTGGCCGAGGCCATGTACGCCCAGGCCTCACAGCAAGCCCAGGCAGAAGCCCAGTCAGCCTCCGGAGGGGAAGACTCAAAAGACAAAAAAGACAAGGCGGAAGACGTTGTGGACGCCGATTTCGAGGAAGTGAAGGGGGATAAGGCGTAATGATTTTCCACTTCCATCACCGTTCCTCTACCATGAGACTATATGCCAGCAATCCCGCAACGAGCTAGGACTGAACTTCACTATTGGGCGCTTTCTGGCCATGGCTTTTCACCGAGGGCAATGCGACACAGGTCAGTGATGAATATCTTGGGCAGACCGAACTGTGAGCTGGGTCGCCGGAGCACTCCGTCACATATAGGGCAGGAAGTTATGATGGCATCGGCACCGCATGCCATGGCGTCCTCGAAGTTTTTCTTCTGGATGTCAACGGCAAGCTCCCGGTTAGTGTAGATAAGGGGCCCGGTGCAGCAAACGGCGTTCAACCGCTCATAGTGCCTGTTTGGCCGTTCCACGCCGACAAGCTCGAAGATCTCATCCAGGAAAGCATCATACTCGGGGATCCATCTGGTGGCGCAGTTAGCCTGGTAGGCGACCTTCTTGCCCAACCTGGTGACGTTATCTTTATGGTCTCTGAGGTAGTTGCGCAGGTATTCGAAGAGGTGCATGTACGTGAAGGGAACTTTGAAACCATACTCCTTGGCCTTTGCGTCCGCCAGGACAAAGCCTTCATTGTGAATGTACACGATGTCTTTGCCCAGGCTGGCCAGCCTGTCAAGGACTCCCTGGCCGTACTTTTCCACGAAGCTCTCCCCGCCCATATGCACACAGCCGGCGAGGGACGCATACTCATAGCCTCTGACCACCGTCATGCCCCTGAATAGCTGGCTGTCAAGTGTGCCCTCGGGGAATTGGTTAAACTCGAAGGAGTCGAACGACAAGGCAGGCTTATCAGGGTCGCCCGATATCACCTCCCCGGAGTCTCCACGTCCCTCGAGCGCCTTGGCTAATGCCTCGAGCACTGGCTTGCCGACCACCACGATGGGAGAAGTGCCTAATTTCTCCTGCATCTTAAAGATGAGGTTAGAAGGGTCAGCTCCGGTAGGGCAGTAGTCATTACAGGCGACGCAGGTGGTACACGTGTTCAGAATATCGGCTTCTTTACCCTCCATGAGCAGCTTAATCTCAGCGACCGCCCTATCCTTATCATAATCGACATAACGACAGTTCACCAGACAGTCACCGCACAGGTTACACTTTGAAGCATCCCACATTATTACTCTCCTTTGTATTTAGGCTGTTTATAAATTATATGTTTGTAGATAGTTGCCGTCAAGGCATTACAGCAGACGCAGTCACCCCCCCCCGGAGGGGAGGGGGTGGAACAGGATAAAAAGGAAAAAGAAGAGGACGTTGTGGACGCCGATTTCGAGGAAGTGAAGGGAGATACGGCGTAAGGGCTACGAACGTAGCTTATCAAGGGCTGTACGTGCCACCGGCATCATCGTAAAAAACCCCTCGAGTTTATCACAGGCATACATATCACAGGCAGCACAGTTGGCCAGTTCCTTCTGGTCACAGCACTTTCTGATCTCGCACATATCTGAGCAGTAAAAGAACGTTTGCCCGTCAGAGCGACATCCATCGCAATTGATCTGCTCAGACCTGATGTCGACGTTGAAAAGCTCCGACCATTCTTTGGCTACTGCCGCCCGTTTTGCATCGTCATTCGCCTGCGTGGCTTGATACGCCCCGCATTGCAAACAATCCAATCCGCAACACGCAATCATTGTTTGACCTCCTTTTCTATCCTTATCTAACATGAAAATCAACTATCTATGGTCGTATCCGCTCGCTCGATCCACTAACGTGCCCCAGCGCCCTGCTGTCTCCGCCATTGCCAATCCGCCATGGCGGAGCCAAATCTGATACTCGAATCCATTAATGCCAATTTGATCCCGTTATACAGGGACCTATAATATTGAGCCCCTATACCGGACCGGGCAAAGGCAATGTATTGCTCAAGCTCGGCATCGGAAAATGAACGGCACATATAGAGGAGGAGGGAGGTGATCTGTTGATCCACCCTCGGTTCCAGAAGAGGACGGTTGCCCTCAACCTCATCGAGGATCTCCGAAAACGGCCTTTGTCATACGGGGGGGAGGACTGCGGTTATAACCGTTGTTACGACAAGCTGTGTCGCCACGGCAATCTCAAGGCTTGTCTCCATTGTCTTTGTGGCGTAAGCCAGTTCTTGTATCAGCTGCCAACGGGTTGACGGAGGGGGTGCATTTTGGATGTTGGTTATAAACTCCTGCAACTCTGCCGAAGCCTTGGGCGTCAATGAGGACCTAAAAAGGTCCGAACATTTCCTGCCAAAAGGTGAGTTGAGCCAGTCGAGTATCCTCCCCATTTCGTCCTGACTTAACTGAACCTCCATATGCCTGTGTACTATTGGATTCAAATTGCCTGCTGCAAATGATTCTGCAAGGAGTTCCTTGATGCGTACATACACATCGTTGGGTATCTGTTGTAAGCGATCATCCTGCTTACGCACTTGATCGAATCCCATGTGGATAGCAAGGGGCAGGCTTCTAAGCTGCTCCTCCATCCCTGATCTGAGGTAGAGGGCATGGGCGAGATCTTCTGGGGAAACGGCAGCGACCCCTGTATGTGCGGGAATTTGCTCTAGGGTATAGCCTCTGTCCTTGAGGAGTTGTAGCAGGTTATCAGGCCCCACGAGGTGTCCGGCCCCGACGACAACGAAGGCGCTACCACCCTGCCCTATCAAAAGCTCAATGGTGCTCACCCACGCCTTATTCCTCTGGATGAGAAAGCGATCATAGATCTCCGGGTAGTCTTTAAAGCTGATGGTCAAGATTGATTCGAGCCGAGCGGCATCGCCTGTTTCCCACGCGCTCACGATATCGGCGAACATGGTCTTCACCACTTCGAGGTCTTTGAGCGTCTGTTGCAGAAAAGCATCTTCTTCACCGGCATCCATATTGGCAAAGAGGTTTAATTGATATTCGATAGACTCCAGAAAGACCGTTTCTTTCTTGTCTTGTCGGGCCTTGTCAAAAAAGTATTTGTCAATCCCATAATTGGGATTGAATCCCATCTTTTGAAGCTCCAAAAGCACGAGCGTCAAGGCACACATCCATGGCCTCAGACGATTAAACTGGCCCATGGAAAGACCGGCCGCGGTCATTTTTTTCTCGAGTATGCTATAGGTCTCTGGGGAGATGCTCTGCTTGAGTGTCTGCCCCTCAGGGTACAGGGCCAGGGCCATCATCTGCTCTTGCACCGCAGGAGCATTCATCCCGCCGATATCCGTCTCGAAGACGATTGTCTTGCAATCCCTATAGGCTGCTTCGATATTTTTATCTAATGGATATGAATCGCTCTTGAGAAGGTGCACGGACCCGAGCAGGTAAATGGTGGCTGTGTCGTTCTTTACGGACCACAGGAAATCTTTCTTCGTCGCTTGCTGAGCATGGGCGCTCGCAACTGTCCAAAGGGAAATGAGAAATATGAGGAATGAAATAACCAGTGCTGAAAATCTGTTTCGTTTATCTATGCCATTGATACTCATGATGCCCACCTTTATCCTCTATAGGTTTTGTCCTGCGTCAAGGCCTGACCCCGGTTATTTTCCCTGTCAAGACCTGACCCTAATTCTTCCTTTGACCCTTTTAAGGAATGTGGTACCATGAAAAAAGATTTGCTCCGATATTTGAAATCACTTTCAATGTCTTACCAGAAGGAAATTCTTTTATACTAGTATACCATTGTTGCGACAGACTTGATATTCTCGGCTTCGTATCCCAGCATACAAAAATTTTTTTATCTGGAGATAATGAAATTGGAGGATATTGCCACCAACCCAATTTAAACAAATATTTTTCCTTTTTTGATAACATATTATATAAATAATATTTCTTGTTTTTCTTTCTGATAAGCAATTCTGATTTCGAGATCCAATAGACGCCTTTTCCTTCTACTATTTTTTTGATTGAATTTTTTTTGATATCAAATTCAATAATCATATTATCCTTATCTACAAAAAAAATTTTGTTTCCTTCATTATTCCAAGAAGGCGGTGATGGATAATTAAAAATGTTTGCAAAGGGAAATATCATTTTTAATTCTTTTGTTTTGATATTATACAGATATATATTACCTGATTTTTTATTATCAGAAATATTTACTCCTAAAAAGGCTAAAAATTTTTCGTAAGGACTCCAAGCAAAAGAAACAATAGTTATATCAATATCAATATCCACTATTTTTTTGGAATTAGAATCAATGATACAAAAACCATTTTCAAAATATTTTCCAAAAGCTAAATAATTCCCCATTGGTGAAATGTATGGTAAATAATAGTTCCCTTTCTCCCAACGTTCATCTAATATCCAATTATAATTTAGAAAATTAAGTTTATAAATCGATTTGCCATCGCTTGTAACCAACGAAAAGTTTTTGCCTTTTTCTGAATATGAATTGACAGGCAAAAAAAATAATAATAAAATAAAAAATAGAACTATTTTTATCATTTTTTTGTGTACCTCATTATTAAGAAAGTTAGAAAGAGGAACGTTCTTGAAAACTTTCACTTTTCTCCCCCTGCTTCCATAACCTGTATGGCCTTGGCCACTGCCGAGGTACACTGTGATAGGGAATCCGCAGCATAGCATATAGCTGCCTGGATATCTTCACTCGTGAGCTTGGGATAGGCTTTCAAAATCTCCCTCTCGCGCCCCTTCGCTCAGCTTCTGGAGGATAAGCTCTACCGTAATCCGCGTCCCCTTAATGACGGGTTTACCCAACATCACCCTGGGATTTAGCTCAATCCGATCGATAATGGTCATCACAGTCCTCTGCATCCATCAAACTACTTTCATCTTTACGTCCTGTCTTCTACGAGGCTGCAAGATATGACTGTAAGGGCCGATGCTGACCAAAATTATCTAATAAATGTACTATCTTTGTCAACAGAACAGGGACGTGCTTTGACCTTGACCTTTGCACGTCGGTGTCCTATCATTGATTTTATTTTTGCACGTTATCCGGAGGGAACCTCAGATGGACCGTATAGGAGGCGGCTTTAAGACACAGATACTACAGCGACCGCGCCCCACAAAAGGGATCCCGGGGCGGTACCAGGCCTCCGTTGTGATCCTGGAAGGATATGATACCGAGGGCATGGAATATCAGATCAAGGAAACATACGCCGTGATCGGCAGAAGCAGGGATGTCGCTGTTCCGCTCAAGGACCCTTTGGTCTCGCGGGAGCATGCGGCAATCGTGTTCGATGAGGATGTCTTCATCCTGAAGGACCTGGACAGCACCAACGGTACATACATGCGGGGGGAATTAATCAAGCAGAGAAAGTTATCCCACGGCGACAAGTTTCACATCGGAAATAC
>Ga0307437_1001153_pt1 | contig 18315 bp, 15 predicted proteins | sample SalMarWE160390MG_FD_202146 | JGI IMG/M metagenome (GOLD analysis project Ga0307437, IMG submission 202146) | Salt marsh sediment microbial communities from the Plum Island Ecosystem LTER, Massachusetts, United States - WE1603-90 | ecosystem: Environmental > Aquatic > Marine > Intertidal zone >...
CGAGAGATCAAAAAAGTCCAGGATATGTTAAATGGCAGGCCGCGAAAGACGTTAAACTGGGAAAAACCTTGCGAGGCATACCAAAAAGTGTTGCGTTAAAAGGCTGAGAGCGCCTAAGTAAATTCTATCGATTTCATCTGTTATTTTTAGAATCCTTACTTGTTAAATATCGGTTTACGTTTCTCCATAAATGCCTTAAGACCTTCTTTTCCATCTGCATGATCTGCACAGTCAGAGAGCCCTTCTCTTTCCAATTCCAAATGTGATTCGAAGGAATTATCGAAGGAATCCGTAAGCAATCTTTTTGACCATCCAAAAGAATAAAGAGAACCTTGTGCCAATTGGTTCAGCATATCTATCGCTTCTTCCTGTGATGCTCCGTCGTTAACAACTGTGGTTGCTAATCCCCACTCTAATGCCTGCTTTGAAGAAATCGGGTTATCGAATGCGGCTATTTCTAAAGCGCGCGCGAGACCTACAATGCGCGGCAACATGAATGTCCCACCACCATCAATACACAATCCGTTTGACGTATAGGCCTGTCTTAACACTGCGGATTTTTCCATTATGCGGAAGTCACACGCTAAAGCCAATGAGAAACCTGCTCCCGCCGCTGCTCCGTTGATTGCAGCTACGACCGGTTTTTTCATTCGCCTGATTTCTACCATGGTCAAATGTAATTGAGAGGCGAGTGTGTGAAAGGATGTCCCTGCTTTTTCAGAAAAATCAATCGCCCATTTAAGATCTCCTCCGGCACAAAATGCCTTTCCCCTGCCGGTAATGAAAATACCTCTCACAGAACTATCTGTAGCCAATTGTGTGAGACATTGTGCCAATTCTGTAATCATTTCAAGGTTGAATGCATTATAGGCTTCAGGTCGATTTAAGGCTACTTCAACAATACTGTTATGTTGTTTAACTGCAATTAATGTATTCATAGCACCTCTTTAACATATTTGGATTTTAGTTAAAGGCATATCTAATATGCCAAAAAACTTGATGGCGCTACATCCAACTGTTTCTTTATAAGAAGTTCCTGTATCTTATTATCAGTTAGTCTAAATGTCAGAGCCACCCTCGAGCACGTGTGTTGCTAGTTAATGTTAGTTTAACAGTTGTTCAAAAACAAGCTTAGCAATGTTCCTTGAAGAATGTCAAGTTCATAGTAAAATAAAAAATGGACAGGATTTTTTTATTCCCTTATCTTGTGGTAAATCTTTCTTGACACTCTAATATCATTTTCATATACTCAGTTCAGCTTAAAGCGAGTTCTTGTCAAAAAAATGGAGAAGCGTCTCGAAGAAAAGGTGGCTATTGTCACGGGTGCCGGTCAGACTCCGGGCGATACCATCGGGAATGGAAGAGCGATCGCCGTTCTCTTTGCCCGCGCCGGGGCCAAGGTCATGCTGGTGGACCGCCGTCTCGATTCTGCCCAGGACACTCAATCGATGATCGCGGAAGAAGGCGGACAGTCCTTCGCCTTTGCCGCTGATGTCAGCAAGGCGGATGACTGTCGACGCATGGCCGAGGAGTGCGCGGCACAGTACGGCCGGATCGACATCTTGGTTAATAATGTCGGTACCGGGGGGGAGGGCCCGGGTCCGGTGAAGCTAAAAGAGCAAGCATGGGAGCGAATCTTTAACGTAAACCTGAAGAGCATGTTTTTGACCTGCAAGTACGTGCTCCCGCACATGGAGAAGCAGGAGAGCGGTTCCATCGTGAATATCTCCTCGGCTGCAGCGGTCTGCGCCGTTTCCATGCTGGCCTATAAGACCTCCAAGGCGGGGGTCAATGCCCTGACCCATTCCATCGCCATGCAGTATGCCAAGAAAGGGATTCGGGCCAATGTCATCATGCCCGGCCTGATGAATACACCCATGGCCATTGAAGGAATTTCCCAATTCCGCGGAATCAGCAAGGAAGACCTGATCAAGAGGCGAAACAGCATGGTCCCCCTCAAAGGGGGGATGGGCTCCGGCTGGGACACGGCCTATGCAGCCCTCTTCCTGGCCTCGGATGAGGCCAAGTTCATTACCGGCGCGATCCTGCCTGTTGACGGCGGGCAATGTGCGAAGATCGGCTGAGGTCAAAGATGGTGCCTGTCCCTTTCTTCTGCCGGCGAAGGGAAAAACACGATCCGCCTGACAAAAAGGGAATCCTCGTTATTTAACAACCAAAAACCAAAGAGGGCATAAAAAGGGAGAAGGATGGCACGGGTGAGTCTATTGGATAAGGAGCAGGCGTCTCCCGAATTCCGGGAGAGGTTCCAGAAGATGGAGGAAGGGGGTCATCGCGTCCTGAACCTCTTTAAGGCCATGGCCCACTCTCCCCAGGTCGGTCGTCGCTTTCTGGGACTGGGCAATGCGATTCTCTTCAAGGGGGTTGTCCCTCCCACCCTGCGGGAGCTGGCCATCCTGCGGGTCGGCCATATCAACCAGGCGAATTATGAGTGGACCCAGCATGTGCCCATTGCCCTGCGCGTCGGCGTGCGGCAGGAGCAGATCGATGCCTTGCCGGAATGGGAAAAATCCGGTGAATTTGATGAAACAGAACAAGCCATCCTACGATACACGGACGAAGAGACCCTGAATATCCGGGTGCGAGATGAGACCTTTGCCGCTGTGCGGACAATCTTGACGGAAGAGGGGGTTGTGGAGCTGACGACGACCATCGGCTATTACGGAATGGTGTGTCGGATTCTCGAGGCCCTGCAGGTGGAGCTGGAACAATCCTGAGAAAGCCGTAACGATCCACGAAACGTCCCTTGCATAACAGAAGGTAGAATTATATGTCCAATGAGCAGACGCAGAGCGCTTTTGAGCCCGTGGAATTCATGGGTTTGAAACTGCGCAACCGCTTTATCCGTTCGGCGAGCATGGAAAGAATGGCCTCGACCGACGGCTGCCCTGGTCCGAAGCTTATAGACCTCTATCAAAACATAGCGAAAGGCGGGACGGCGCTGATATCTATACGAGCGCCTGTCTGCCGGACCCCGCCTGGTCTATGGGTCTGCAGTCCCAGTTGATGCTTCACACCCAAACCGATGGCTCGGCGTGGGAAGCGTTGACCCGCGTCATCCATAACGAGGGGGCCTGTATCTCCCTGCAAATGTCGCCTTTTATGATTATGGGGGACCGCCTCGTCGGGCCGTCCGAATACCGGTCCGGTGTCCACGCACTTACGATTGATGAGATCACGCCGATCGTCTCGCTCTACGCCGATACGGCAACACGGGCCCGGGGGGTCGGTTTCGACGCGGTGCAGGTCCATGCCGGTCATGGCTATGGGTTGTCCCAGTTTCTATCGCCTCATTTCAATCGCCGGGCAGACGCGTATGGCGGATCGGCCAAAAACCGGTTCCGCATCTTCGCCGATATCCGAAAGGCTATCGGTGATAAAGCGGGAACGGATTTTCCTGTCTGGATCAAGATGAATTCCTTCGACGGCATCCCCGGAGGATTGACCCCTGACCAGGCCGCCGACTATGCCCCCCTGCTGGAAGAAGCCGGCTACGGCGCGATCGAGGTTACTGGCGGCGCCGCTGGCGGGAGCCACGATTCCCGCGGACCGCTGAAAAAAGACCAATGGTTCGAGGGCTACTATTTGGAAGGGGCGGCGAAGGTGAAGGCCGCAACCACCCTGCCGGTCTCAGCCGTGGGGGGCATTCGTACACTGGAGATGATCGAGCAGATTCTTTCCGGAGGCACCGCGGATATGATCTCATTAAGCCGGCCCTTGATCCGCGAGCCCGATCTGATCAATCGCTGGACTCAAGGAGACAAGGCCCCGGCACGCTGCATCTCATGCAATGGCTGCCTTGGAATGATGATGAAAGGCAAGGGTCTATTCTGCGTTCAGGATCACGAAGCCGACAATTATGAAGGAGCGTGATTGTCAATGATTGTATGGTGAGATTATAGCATGAACATATCATGCTAAGGCCCCATTAAACACCTCAATTCTCCACGTTATTTTTCATCTCACATAGTTACCTACTCCAACCCCCTACCCCTTTCAAACACTCTCCTGGTTCATCCCCCTTCATGGTCCGCCTCCGTTTTTTGGGCGGAGGCGGACCATGAAGGGGGGTTTTGGATTCAGTCCATAGCCTTCATCCAATGTCCATGAGCGACGGACTATGGATACTGATTACTTACACAACTTCGGATCCGCCTTGGGCAGGACCTTCTCCCTCGGTATCTTGTAAGATAGCCCTGTACTGGAACACCCTTTGAACGCGTAATAGGGGGGGATGTTAAAGTGCTGCTTCTGTTGTGCCGGCGGCACAAAGATTTCCACATGGAGATCCTGAATCACCTTGTGGTCGCACGCCCTCATCTCCATTATTTTTCCGTTGGGAAATTGGTAGGTATCCCCCTCAAAGACCTTGATGATCTTTTTGGCTTTTGTACTCCCGGCCCTTTCAATCACGCTCAGGAGCCAGTAGGTCTGCGCCCTGTATGAGGCAATGTTTCCCGTACCATGTTTGTATAACCAGGTGTTGTACGGCGCTGCCCATTTTCCGGACTTCCACAGATCATTCCACGCCTTATAGTACTTGATTTGCTCGGGTGTCTTGAAGGCTGGGCTCTCGGTTCCATACTGACTCACATGGACCAGCCCCTTGGTCCCCTCAACCCCCACCTCGTGGAGGAAATTGGGTTCTTCTATAAATATATTAGCAAAGGGGAGCTTAATGCCCATCTGCCTCGTCTGCTTGAGCAGGTTGGCCGCGTCCGGGATCCAATCGCCGGTCCAGATGACCTCGGCGCCGGAGGCCCTTATCTTGGTCAGGTAAGGGGCGAAGTCGGTCAGGAACAGCCGATGGTAGTCCTCCCCGACGATCTCCGCCTCGGGATAGTACTCCTTCAGGCCCGTTTTGAACCCCTCGGCGAACTGGTGGCCGAAGAGGTAATCCTGGCAGAGGATGTAGAACCGCTTTTCCTTCTTTCGTATGTGGCCGTAATAATAGGCGGCGGCACGGCCTATCTGCTCGGTCGAAAAAGAGGTCATGAAGGAATAGCGGGTGAAGTTTTGGGCATTATAGAGGTCATCTGACAGTGAGGCGGCACAGAGGGCAATGACCTTATATTTCTTGGCCACCTGGTTAATGACCTTCATCAGATGGCTGCCGTTGGTGCCCCAGAGCACGTGGACCTTTTCCTGCAGGACCATCCGCTCGCACACCTTTTTGGTGACGTCTGGCTTGGACTGGGTGTCCGCCTTGATCACCTGGACGAGTTTCCTTTTGCCGTCCACCAGGATGCCCCCCCGTTTGTTGATGTCATGGGCCGCCCACTGGACAGAGGCAAAATATATCTGTCCCACTACAGCTGCCGGCCCGGAAAAAGAGGCCACCACGGCGATCTTGATGGTATCGCCGGTGGGGATCACGGGGTTGTTGGGATCAAAATCGGACATGTCCGCCATCTTGTTTGCGTCAAATGCGGCGTTGACCGCCATGGCCTGGGGCAGGCCCAGCAAAGACAGACACCATACAACGACGATCGCCAAAAACACTCTTTTAGTCATCTTCATTGTTCCCTCCTTACTAACTAACGGCTACGGTTAACAGCTTAAACCGACGGAAGAAATACCGAGGACCCTTTGTCTTTGTACCGTATCACCTCCTTTCTAAGAAATCTCTCGTGGATCGGTTTGATTTTTTGAAAGGACTGATATGGAGTGAGCCTTTGGCATCGGCCTTCCTCCTGGTTTTGGAGAGACATAAAGCTTAGCACTTTTTCTTGACGAATGTCAAATTCCTAGAAAAATTCAACAAAAGGCAGCAACAAGCCGCGTTATCCTTGATGATGAAAGGTAAGGGTCTATTTTGCGTCCAGGATCACGAAGCCGATGATTATAAAAGAGCGTGATTGTCACTGATAGTATGGTGAGGTTATAGATGAAAATATGATGCTCAGGCCCCGATAAGCACCTCAATGTACCACGCTGTCTTTCATCTCACATACATACCTAGTTCGACCCCCGATATCCCCCCCTCATGGCGTAGCCCAGTACCTCGGCCTCTGCCTTGCAGTCGCGCGTGGGCTTGAGGCCTTTGGCGCGAACGGCCGCGAGTTCGGCCCTGGCAGCCTCTACATCGGCGCGGAACTGGGGATCAGCATGCAGTCGAGCAATGACGGTGGCTCCCATGAAACGTCCCTCAATCACGTCGCTCTGCCAATGCACGTTGCATACCATACGGCTCTCTCCGAAAGCCCGGCCCCGGGCAATGATCGCCTCGGTCTGCTCGGGAGCAATCTCACAGAGTATGAGCGCCCATGCCCAGCCGATAGCGGTATGTCCGGAAGGGTAAGAACCACTCGTCCTCAAGTGTTTTTCCTCATCCGGCGAGCAGGTAGGCTCCTTGTTCACGACGAACGGACGTGGACGTTTGTACGTGCTCTTTGCCCTGGCGGTGGATATGGCCGCGTTGATCATGACGCGGCGCATCAGCAGGTAGAGACGCGGCGTGTCTTGCTCCGTGATCGGGGCGTTCAGCGCACACGAGAAGGTGCCGGCCGCCTGGGGAAACCTCAGGACGGCGTCCACAGCAGCCAGCTCCCAGCGCGGCGTACCGCGCAAAGCGAGACTCTTTCGGTTGGCCTCTTTGTCGAGTACGAGAGCGGCTGAGCCAGCGGCGGGGGGAGGGGGAAGCAGGGCAAGGCTGTTGGGAAGCGCTTGGGGCGATAGATAGCCCCCCACGTGGCCCGGACGAATCTGCGGCACGGCGTCGGGCTTACTGGTCATTGTGAAAATACCACAACCCGCAATGAACGCAACGCACGCCAGAACAAGCACAATCCTGCGCAAAGGAGCATTACACCTATGGCTCATCATCTGAAAGACCTCCTTTCTGATTCTGAATCAAAATTAAGGGGCTGTTGTTTCCGAATGAACTTACCATTCCACACCCCCTCATCTGGTGCAACAGATTCTCAGCTACCCCGGCATACTTCTTTTATACCACTCAACCTCCTTTTGTAAAAGGATCTCTGAAACAACGCCCCCTCTGTCCCTTCTTAAGAACGTCACTATGTCACGATCCTCCCCGGCTTCCACCTTCGGCGATGAGGGTCTTCCACATGTCGTTGGCCCCTTCGGCGAAGGACTGCGCATCTATGAGGGGTTGCGTGATCCTCCCCAATGTCTCGGGGGAAATTTTCATAGACTGAACCAATTCTCGCCCCGCCTGCGTTGTCGCATCCAGTATGTCATCTGCTTTGTCTTTGAAAAAAGGGACCGTCATTACTTCGGCAGCGGGCCTGTAGATTTCGGCCAGCAGCCTTCGGCCGGGAGAGGCGTACAGGTACTTCACGTGCGTTGACAGCGCATCGAAATGATCCTCGTCCGGCATCCCGGAAACGGAGAGTATCACAACCGCCGGGGTCTTGTGGCGCAGGGGGTGAAACATGCGACCCTCGTGAATCTCAAAAAACGGCTGAGCCGCAGGAAGCGTGCGTTCGATAAAGGCCTTTAGCATCGCGGTCATGGCGTAGTTATACAAGGGCGTTGCGTAGACAACGATTTCCGATTCCAACCATTTGGGAAACAGATCGGTGGTCATATCGTCCTTGTGGATGCACGTTCCGGGGGTCTTTATCCAGCACGTGAAGCACCCTATGCAATGCTTGATGGTTTTTTCACGCAGGGCCACTTGCTCGACCTCAGCGCCGGCATCACGTATGCCTTCGATAAGGCAATTCAACATCAGTTGCGTCTTACTCAGATCGCCGCCCCGTGGGCTGGAATTGAGTGCCAGTACCTTCATGTTACATCTCCTTTGCTATCTCTCTCATAATAATGATTATACAGTCAGGGGCCCCAGCTTACTGCGCCTTTATACCACTCAACCCTTTTTTTGTAAAATCAACTCAGAAACAACCTCCCCAACGACCCTGCGTTGTCCTCAGTCAAGGCCTAAACCCATGTATCCTTTAGATAGAAACCCTTTTTTTAAGCATGACGCCATGCACAATGCACCAAGGAATATAGAGTGCAATCAGGACGACGACGAGCCAGAAGAGGAGAGGCTCGAACCCCTTGAATGGGAGAAGGCACACTGCGACAACCGCAAAAACACATGCCCGAATAAAAAACGACGTCGGTTTTATGCTGCGACGTCCCAAGAGAACTTGTTGGACAAAACCGTGAAGATCATGCGGATTGAATGGGATGGGTTCTGAGCCAGCAGCATGCACGTGAAGAGAAGTTACGTAGAGCTGGCGAGTGCGTGCGAATCGCCAGATGAAGATAAGAATAATGACGAGTCCAAGAACAATGCGATGCGTATCGACCATGAAATGCTGACCCTGCATTATCGGTATGCTGATTGCGAGCGGAGTTGCGTTCTCCCCGTTGTCCTAAGTCAAGGCCTGACCCCGTTTATTACCCGGTTGCTTATCTAACTTCTTTTTTGTCTTTTGTTCCTGTTTCCTATTCTTCTGTTTCTGGCTCTTGTTCTTATCCTTCTTGCCGCCTTTGTCTCCCATTGTGTACATCCTTTCCTGTTATCAATTATCTTCTCGCCGCAAAGGGCGCTGCGTAGTAAGTTATGGTTTTTCGTATCTTCATTGTCCTTTCGGGCAACTATACAAAGAGTGTCAAAGTGTTAGGTCTACACTCTTCACATATAATTTCTTTTGACATAATATCTCCTCAACTACCTTTACATTGACACTTGTGAAATGTGTAGACCTGACACTTTGTTCTTAATGTCCGACCCCAGTCCAACCAGATTTAAAGTCAAATAGCAAACAACGTCCCTTATATTCTCCTCTGTTTATTTAGTCTGTACCTAAAAGCCCGTCTAAAACCCGCATCTTCCGCCTCTTTAACAGTTTTGCAATAAAACTCTCCATATTTCTTTTCAAGTTTTGTTTTATCGTATTGCTGGTCAAAAGGAAGATGATATATTTTAGTACCACGTGGCGCATAAAGACTACCAACTTTTGAGGTGTGGCATTTGATACACGGATAGTCTTTATCAAATTTAAAGTTCTCTTTCAGCTCTATACCAAGCTCACTCGCAAATCTTCGCGCCAATTTAGAAAGTTCAGTTGATGTATAGAAAATTGCCCTGACTTTTCTATCGGGATTTTCATCTCTGTATTGAAAAACAGTCCCAAAAAACTGAAATATATGTTTTTCATAAATGGTCCTGAACTTCGCCCAATTTTTACATTGAATAACAATAACGTCCTTTTCTTTTTGACAAATTAAATCCCTTCCCAAATCCTCAAAACCTTTGAAAATCCCGAAATACTCAACATTGTAACCCTGGTCCTCATATAAATAACCGACATATCTTTCATAAAGCCGGCCAATGAGCCATTTAGATTTTGGACGCTTCAAAAATCTATCAAGGGCCATTTGGTTGCGCTCAATGCTTGGCAATTTTCTATACTCTTCTTTAGTTAAGTATCCGGTAACCTCATCTTGTAGTTCTTCCTCCGAATATTCTTTCAAAAGAGCTCGCTCTTGTTCTGTGGCTATATCTACTTCCTCTCTTAAGTCCACAAGAAATGGAGCAATGGATTCATAGTATTCGACTAAATATTGAGCAATTTTCTTTTCCCGCTCTGCTTGTCGGCGCAATTGCGATTGTTCCCTAACAACTTCCGCAGCCGAAACAGCAGGGTGCTTCTTTTTTTTCAAAAAATTAGTTATTTCATATTCTTCTAGACGAAAAAGTTCATCGTATGCTTTTGCAAGCCAAGGAAAGCCGATCTGGCGTTCTTTTGCCATTTGCGTGACGCCTTCTTCAAGCGTTTTATTCCAAGCAATTTTTTTGTCTAAAATTTTTTTCTCTTGTCGCGCGGCATTTTCAAAATAAGCCTTCTCTTTTCTTATAGTAGAAAGCAGGTCATCTAATTCGTTTTTCTTTTGTTCGTAATATCCCATAATTAATTTAATCGTTTTGTAAATCTACATTTGGGGTAATTGATACAACCTAAAAATGGCCCATAAGTTCCGCGACGCATAACCATTACTCCAGAACAAGAGGGACATAAATTCTCTGTTTTAAAAAAACTAAGACTTCTGTTTATTGCCAAGATTTCTTTTTTTTCTTTTTCGAAATCAAAGTTATGATCTAAAACTTCGTGAGCGACTTTGTCTCTTATATTTTGTCTGTGTTTTTCAATAATACTAGCGATTGCCCAGACAATGCATATTATAATCATTACGACAATTACCCACATATTTATTAACCATTCCCACCTTTCACCCCCGTCCTATGGACGGGGGTGAAAGGTGCATCTGCCGAGGGCAGAAGAAATATGGTATATGAGTCCTCATGGGGATTCAGAGGACTGCACATGCGGTTTACGATAATAAGTATCATTTGGTATGGGCGCCGAAATATCGAAAATGGATTAAGCGAGAAGATATTCGCGAGAAGATTAAAGAGGGTTTTAAGTAATAATGTTGGGGAGTGCCCTTGGGGGCGGATCATGATAAGCTCTCTGTGCATTTCCTTACTCTTATGCTTAAACCCTCTTTTTCATCCCAAAAAATATCATTCTAAGGCCCCAATAAGCACCTTAATTCACCACTTTTGCCTTTCATCTCAAATACTTACCTAGGTCCGACCCCATTCCCCTTTCCCCAAGTCAAGGTCAGACCCCTTTTCTTCCCCTGCGGGGAAGTGTGCGGCGTCGCAAATTGAGTACCGGTTCTTCCCCCTGACTAACCCGCATGCGATTAATGGCTTGGGCCGTGGCCTCGTAATGTGGATGTGCGACTTGAGGGGCGGCATTCCACATATCTTGTAAGGCATGCCACGCTTCTGATTCGGCGGTGGGTTTGAATTTCCAGTAGTCAATCTCGAACTGGACGCCAAGCGCATTAGCGGATTCCTCTGGTGAGCACGCGACGTAGCTAGCGGTTTGGCCGTCCGCCGGTCTGTGATCCCGGTTAGCGAGCAAGGCCGCTGCCGAAGGATGCAGTAGGATTCTAAGCCCTTTGATCCCGCACGACTCGGCAGCGTGAGACCAAATCACACCCGTTCCCAGAAAGTGAGCGGAATGGTCACCTCCCTCCACAGACACATCAGACCTGAATCTTACGGCTGCGAAACTCCCGTAGGCGATGGCGGCGCGCACTGGTACGCGCGCCCGGAGCAAAGATTGAAGGATGTAGGTCGCAATACTGATGGCTTCAGAAAGCCTGGTGGTGGCGATGAAAGCGGAGTCGGAGAATGTGATGGCTGTCAGGGTATGACTCATCTGAGCCATTTCGATGGCCCACTTCAGTGTGTAGTGGAAAGATGTGAAGGCCCGCGTCAGCGGATTGCGGTTTGCGGCAAGTAGTTGATAGACGCTTCCCGAAAAAGGATTCTGGGAGTGCTTTATTGCTGCTAGGTCGAGCTGATTGTCTTCGGTCAGCTTGGCAAAGCCGAGAAGATCCACAAAGAGTACCGCCCGATCGAGTGTCGTCGTCATCGGATTTTTGATTCCTGCTACTTACGAGTGCAGAACGACTGCACTGGAAATCTAACAACTGTGTTGCGATTGAATGTTATCTTGCGGTCACCCCAAAGATAAGTTTACCACTTTTATTTTAAGAATATCAAGTTTAGTGGGGGGTTGACTTACTTCAATTCCATCAACCTCTTAAACTCCTCTTCGCCAATAATAGTCAGCCCCAGCTCCCTGGCCTTGGCATATTTGGAACCGGGTTCCTTTCCCACCACCACATACGCCACCCCCTTGCCTGCGCTGGAGGCAATCTCACCCCCAAGTCCCTCCACCAGGTCCTTGGCCTCATTCCTGGACATCCCCTCCAAAGCGCCGGTAAAGAGAAAGGTCTTCCCCTTGAGCGGCTCTGCTTGCTTCTTGCTCGGCTCCGCTATCTTTACCCCTGCCTTTTGCAGTTGTTTGATCTCCTTTCGGTTCCCCTTGTCCTTGAAAAAACTGGTCACGCTCTGCGCCACCTCGGGCCCGATCTCCGGGATCGCCACCAGCTCCTCCTCCGTGGCTTGGGAAAGGGCATCCAGGGAGGACAGGTTCCGGGCCAAGACCTGGGCGATATGCTCCCCCACATGCCTGATCCCCAGGGCATAGATGAAACGGGCCAACTGAGGATGCTTGCTATCCTCCAGGGCCTCGATGATATTTCCCGCCGATTTCGCGGCCATCCGCTCCAGAGAGGCAAAGGAATCCTGGCCCAGGGCATAGAGGTCGGCGATGTCTTTTATCAGACCTTTCTCAACCAATTGATCAATAAGCTTTTTCCCGAGGCCGTCGACATCCATGGCCCGCTTGGACGCAAAGTGCTTGATCCTCCCCTTCACCTGGGCAGGGCACGAGATCCCGACGCAGCGGTGCGCCGCCTCATCGGGAAGCCGGATTACATCCGCCCCGCAGACAGGACACGTGTCCGGCATGACGAACTTTTGCTCAGTCCCGGTCCGTTTGGATTCGATGACCTTGACCACCTCCGGTATCACATCCCCTGCCCTGCGCACTACTACCGTATCGCCGATCATCACTGCCTTTTTATCGATCTCATCCTGATTATGAAGAGTCGCCCGTTTGACCTCCACCCCGCCGATCCTCACCGGCTCCATCTCGGCCACCGGGGTCAGGGCACCGGTGCGCCCTACCTGCGCCCGGATGGCGATGATCCTGGTGGTTGCCTCTTTCGGAGGGAATTTGTACGCCACGGCCCAGCGCGGGCTCCGGGAGACCTCCCCGAGCCTGCGCTGCAACTCGAAGCTCTCCACCTTGATGACCACACCGTCCATTTCATAGGGCTGTGCCTCACGCGACCCATTGATCTCGTCGTAATAGACGACGGCCTCTTGGATATCCTTGCATCGGCGTGCCAGGGGATTTGTCCGCAGCCCCCAAAGGGGCAGCGTTCGCAGAACGTCCCATTGGCTCTCAAAATCTTTCCCCTGCACCTCCCCGATGCCGTAGCAGAAGATCTTGAGGGGCCGCTGGGCAGTAATAGAAGAATCGAGCTGGCGCAAGGACCCTGCAGCGGCATTGCGCGGGTTGGCGAAGAGGGGCTCACCGCTCTTTGCTCGCCCCTTATTGAGCTCCCCAAAATCCCTTACCTCCATGAAGACCTCTCCTCTTACCTCCAGCCGCGCAGGAGGGGGGTCCTCCCTGCTGATAAGCGTGAGGGGTATGGTCTTGATGGTCCTCAGGTTTTGGGTGATGGCCTCGCCGATGAAGCCGTCCCCCCTGGTGGACCCCATGACGAATTCCCCTCCCTCATAGATCAGCTCGACAGCCACCCCGTCCAACTTGGGCTCCGCCACGTATGCAATCTCTTTATCAATTTTGAGGAAGCGCTTGATCCGCCGGTCGAACTCCATAACCGCTTCTTGATCCATGGCGTTGGCCAGGCTCAGCATCGGCATGGTGTGCGCTACGGTGCCGAACCCCTCCAGGGGAGGGGCGCCCACGCGCTGCGTGGGGGAGTTGGGGGTCTTCAGTGCGGGGTGTTCCTCCTCCAGCCCCTCCAGCTCCCTCATCAGGGCGTCATATTCGGCATCGGAGATCTCCGGGTCATCCAGGACATAGTAGCGGTAGTTGTGATACTCGATCTCCGCCCTGAGCCGTGCTGCCTGTTCCTGCGCCTCTTGTGGAACCATAACCCTTTCCTCACGAAATATGGCATTGCGCCCAAAAACATTGTAGATTTGACACTCCTCTTTGTCAACAAACCTCTTGAACCGCAATCCATAGTTGACTTCCCTATAAGCTTTAGGCACAATAACGTTGGAAGTGGATAGGTCTCTGGTGGGCCTCCTGGACTTCAAATCCAGTGGCGGGTGTAGTGCATCCGCGGCGGGTTCGATTCCCGTGCACTTCCGCCATTTACTGTGTACGGAAAGGAGAATGCCATGTTTGGCCTCGGCATGCCAGAACTGCTTGTCATCCTCGGTATCGCCATCCTCGTATTTGGGGCTACCAGGCTTCCGGAGATCGGATCAGGGATTGGAAAGGCCATCAAGAACTTCAAGAAATCGATCCAAGAAACCCCGGAAATCGACGTAACGCCGGAAGAAGAAAACAAAAAGATAAAACCAAAGAAAAAATAGGGAACGGTGAGACAGGAGGTCGTCTATCTGGGATTAGGTTCAAACCTCGGCGACAAGGTCGCCAATTGTCTGCGAGCCCTCACAGCGGTATCCGCATCGCACCATAACCGGATCCACGCTCTTTCATCCCTGTACAAGACAGAACCCATAGGTTACCGGGATCAGGATTGGTTCATCAATTGTGTGGCAGAGATATCGACAACCCTCTTGCCCCGCCCCTTCCATGCCTTCTTGCAGGGGATCGAGAAGGGGATGGGGAGGAAAAGGATTGTTAAGATGGGACCGCGCATCATCGATCTCGACATTCTCTTGTACGGAACAGAGATCATCGACGAAGCGGGCCTGATCATCCCCCATCCCCGCCTGCACGAGCGGGGCTTTGTCCTCGTCCCCTTGGCGGAGCTGGCCCCTGAACTGCGCCATCCAATCTTACAAAAGACCGCCACAGAACTCCTGGAGAGTCTAAAGGGGAAGGGTGAGGTGGAGCGCTTTGCCGCCCCACCCCTGAGCGAGGTATTGCAGTAACGGTATGCGCCCTTCGCTCATGTCCAATATGGCAAGGAGATCAATCAACCGTGGCCATTGAGTTCATCCGGACGATCAGCAAGGGGAAAAAGATCTATGGGATACTGCACCTCCCCCGAAACCCCTCGCCTCCCTGCGTGATCGCCTCCCATGGGCTCTTCAGCAGCAAAGAGAGTGAGAAGCTCGTGGAGATTGGGGAGTTTTTCTCCGCCCAGGGGATCGCGGTGATCAGATACGACCATCAGGGGTGCGGTGAAAGTGAAGGGGATCTCAGCGCGACGACGACCTCTGCGCGGATCAAGGACCTGGAGGCGATGTGCGATCTGGCGGCCCGTCATCCACTCTTGGGCGATCGCCTCGGTCTGCTCGGCAGCAGCATGGGCGCCTTTATCTCCATATTCAAGGGGGCAGCGGACCTCAGGGTAAAGGCCCTGGTCCTCTGGGCCACCCCTGCCCGCCTCGAAGGTGGGCCGAAGGCCATGGAGGGGGAACCCCGGTTACAGGATGCCTTTTATGCAGATGCAAAAAACTACGATGCCGGCAAGGCCATTACAGGCCTCAGCAACTGCCTGCTGCTGCACGGGGGGGAGGATGAGATCGTCCCCCTCTCCCACGCCGACACCCTGTACCAAGCGGCCCATCCCCCCAAACACCTGGAGGTATTTCCCGAAGGGGATCACCGCTTTACCGACCCCCAACACCGCCGCAGGGCCATCAGGATGAGCCTCGAGTGGTTTCAGCAGTATTTGTAAAAGTTCCTCGTATAATTTAGTAAAAATTTTTCTTACCTTCCACGGAAAACTTAAATTCCTTTCCACTCCCCAAGGGGGAGAGGATGAAGTCCCGCTCTGTCGCTCTTCCCGCTTCGGGATCCCGCCGTCCCTATTGCTATGTTGGAGAGCGGGAGCGACATCCCGCCATTCAGATTTTTAAACAAAGCAGGGCGGGACGCTTTTAAAAGTGGGATGTGTCGCCATACGACACAGGTGAGGGGGAAACCATCCGGGAGAGCATATCCACCCTCACCCCAGCCCTCTCCCGCCAGCGGGAGAGGGGGTCTGTACATCCCATTTTCATGGCTTGTAGGTGGAAAAACTGCCGTGAAAGATTACTCCAAAATATCTGGCAGCCTCTTTGCTGCCAGATGTTATAAAAATAGTTTGACAAGAGGAGAATAGATCGTTCAGGTAATTTTTTTGTGGTAGGGTCGTAGGTTAGAAACAGAACATTTTCAGGAATTCTTGCTTGTGTAGCAAAAAAGGAGAAGCCTACTCGCTCGTTTCCTTCTGATTATCTGATTCTTGGGCACCAGCTGGCGGTGTCTCTTCCTGTTCGGCCTCCTCAGAGGGGGCAGGGCCTTGGTCCGGAGCGTCCTGTGACGGGGGCGTCACTGAAGTCTCTGCCTTTGGCTCCGCCTCAGTCGCTGTCTCTGCCTCGGTCTTCGTCTCTACCTCTGTCGCGGTCGCTGCCTCTGTCCCTGGTTCTATTTCTGTCTCCGTCACTGCCTCGGCCGCTGTCTCTGTCTCGGCTTCTGCCTCTGTCTGTGGCTCTGCCTCAGTCGCTGGCTCTGCCTTTTCCTCTTCTTTCTCAATGGGAGCGGGAGTGGCTGAGGGGCCCTTCATTGCACGGCAGAAACGATTGACCCCCGCTGCCGCCTCAAAACCGTCGAGACGAACACTGCCATCGTTGTAGGCGCCATGGACTTCCAAAGCCACCTCTCTGATCTCCTCCACGGAGACCACCTTGTGAGGATCCTCATAATTCCAATCCTCACCAGGGGCGATGCCCAAGGCCTGTAAATGGATAAAACATGCCTCGCAGGTCAAATCCTCTCCCATCTTCAAGGTGTTAATGAGGTTCTTTGCCAGCTCACACTGGGTTATCTCCACCCCTTCGCACGCCTTCACATCGACAAGACCCACGGTAGCTTTTTCTTCCTCCGCTTTCTCCTTCGCCCCGGCAAAGGCGGCGGAGACGAAGAACACCATAACCCAGATGAAGAATATGTATTTTCTGTGAAATCGACCCGAAACCCTCATTTGTCCCTCCAGGCCGTTGTCGTTGACTCAGCCCTCTTGCTCGTGAGAGTTCTAACAAATTGAGAGAGATTTGTCAAGAAAATTTAGCATTGCTTACCGGTATTGTCCCAAAAGCTCCGCGTTGATCTCAATATCAACCTCTTTTTTCATCGCCGCCAGCCATCCCTGCATGAGTTCCCTCCCCTTGAGACTGGAGAGCTGCTGGCGGTAGGTATCTTTTCCCTTTTCATATTCTTTTTCACCCACCTTCTTTGCAGCGTTGAGCTTGACCACGACATAGGCACCGTTCACCTCTGCTATGTCCTCAGGCCAGGGGTCTTCAAGGATCAAGGTGGCGATCTCATCGGAATCAGCGCCCAGGGGGCCTATGCCGGGGGGCGAGGAAGCACTTCTTTTAAAGAAGCCGGTTTCCGCTACCGTTAACCCATTGGCTCGTACTATATCCCAAAACCCCTCACCCTTCTTCCAGGCCATGAGAAGCTCCTGGGCAATACCCTGGGCCAACCCTCGGGCCGATGAGGAGATCAGGGCTTCCTTGACCTCTTCTCTTACGGCCTCCAGGGGAGGAATCTGCGGGGGTATCTTATCGACCACCTGCAGGACAAAGTAGTCCTCTCCATCCTGGAATGCCGAGGAGACTTCGTTCACGTCCACGGTAAAAGCGATAGCGGAAAATCGCTCCCTGGGCCCCAAACCCTTCAGAGACTCCCCTGTTCTAAAGGGCCCTGCTTCCCTCACCTGAAGCCCCATCTCATCGGCATAGGCCTTTATTAACCCATCCCCCTTTTTCGCCTGGTAGGCCGCATCCTCGGCATTTCTGGCTGCAAGATCTTGGGCCCCTTCTTTCTTCAGGTGGGAGATGATCTCCTCTTGTACTGCATCTAACGTCTTTGTCGTCCCAGCTTGCACATCCGTCACCTTGACGACATGAAAACCGTGGCGGGTCTTCACCACAGGGCCTATCGTGCCCTTACGGAGGGCGAAAACCACCTTTCCCAAGGTGGGCTCTATTTCCCCCCGGGAAAAATATCCCAGATCTCCCCCCTCGGAGGCGGATGGATCATCGGAGTACGTGCGCGCCAAGGCAGCGAAATCCTTACCGCGGCGGGCCTCCGCAAGGGCCTTCTCCGCCTTCTTTCGCGCCTTCTCCACGACATCAGGCCCTGCGTCAGGACTGACCCTGATGAGGATATGACTCACCCGCACCCTCTCGGGCCTGTGATACTGCTCTGTATGCATATCATAATACTCTTGGACATCTTGAGGCGAAACAGTTATCTCCTTGCGATATGCGTCGGGAGAAAACCGCAGATAGAGGACCTTCACCTGGGCGGGGGTGCGGAATTCTTCCCCGTGTTCGGCATAATACCGTTCCACATCACTCTGGGTGGGCCTTACCCGCCGCATCAAGGCTTTGGGGGAAATTTTCACGAAGCTCACGTTGATCTGCTCGTTCTCCAAAAAATAGAGTCCTTTCACCTCTTCCTCAGTGAGGACCACGCCGGTATCTCCGATTAGCGCCGCGAGACGCTGGTTCATCAAATCCTCTTGCATCATTGTCTGAAATTGTTCATCGCCCACGCCTATATTCCTCAAGAGCCGTTCATAGAGGTTAATGTCAAATTGTCCCCCTCGCTGAAAGGCGGGATAGTGCAGGATGGCTTCCCGCAACTCTTCTTCACCCACTCGAAG
>Ga0307437_1001159_pt1 | contig 18283 bp, 14 predicted proteins | sample SalMarWE160390MG_FD_202146 | JGI IMG/M metagenome (GOLD analysis project Ga0307437, IMG submission 202146) | Salt marsh sediment microbial communities from the Plum Island Ecosystem LTER, Massachusetts, United States - WE1603-90 | ecosystem: Environmental > Aquatic > Marine > Intertidal zone >...
TCCTTCTGATTGATCAATTCGGCCATCCCTGCAACTGCAGGGGTGGCCGATTTTTGTGTGCCGGGCATATCATGTTTCTTGGAGATGAAAGTCTTCTGTGGGCCGTGATGGCCGGGACCGCAAGGCTTAGGCAAGGGGGTGTCCGTCGCGAGACGGAATGCCGTGCCGGTGACGGCACGGGGTAGGATGCCGAGAAGTCAGCAAAGGCCGAAGTAGTTTGCGTCAGGCGAATGAAGGGCTTGATTATTTCTCAAGGGGGGTAAAAAAACTCCTTTTTTTTTAATCATTTTGCGGTTGTTGTTCGTTTTTTTATTGACTGACAGTTTCGACAACCTTATTGTTAGGCAAGGATTAAGGAAGATAAGGTGTGACGAACTGCAAAGTAAGAACTTTGTCTGCAGTCGCCAGGAGGTGGAAACGGGATAATTTGATAATTGCGTGTGAAAAAGAGTGGTTACGAGGCAAGCATAAGTTTGTTGGCATGGAAGCTTAACCGAAGCGGGGTGTTTGCAGAGGAGGTGAAGTAAGGTATGCTAAATACCTTAAGGTGACAAGATTAACGAAAATATACAGGAGTACAAAATGAAACGTATCTCATTCTTGATCGCATTCGCGTCGCTGATGCTGCTGGCATCTGGGTCTGCCCAGGGCGCCAGTGAGATCACGTTGGACAACATGACGGGGCTCTATGCAGGCGATACTGTTTATGCCGACAGCGCCGTCAGATGGAACTTCCGGTGGATCTATAACCCTAATGATGGTACCATAATCGCCGGTTCGACCAACGGTTTCCGCGTGTGGACGCATTCGGGCGGCTCCTATACCGACAACTTTTCAGCCATCACCTATGATACCTTCCCGTGGGCGTGGCCGACCATTTACGACCTCACGGGAGGTCTCGTCGACACGATGTTCGGTATTGACGGCATCGGTGCCGACACCATTGGTTTTGGTGGCTCCAAGCTAATGGGCCCCGGCATCCCGGATGGTACTGACAGTCTGTGCTGGTGGATTGAAACGACGCCGACTACTGATGGTGACACCCTCTGCATCGACTCTGCCTACTATCCTCCAGCCGGCAAGTGGGTGTGGACAAAGAAGCCACCAACCGTAACGTTCGGCCCGGACTGGAGCGGGCCGCACTGCTACCATGTTTATTCACCACCTGATCTTCTCGTTGATTCGTCATCGCTGACGTTTGAGGTCGTGGAAGGAACCGGCGCGGATACCAGCACTATTCGCGTCACGTCAAGCGGTGGCGCTGCGAAAGCTGAGCTTGACTTTCAAATCACCGCCGACGAGACCTGGCTCAAATTTGATACGGCTGGGGGAGCTGATCCTCCGGCTGCTACTCTGGATGGAACGACGCCGATGGATGTTTGGGTAATCGCTGATTACACCGGCATGGACACCGGTACGTACACTGCCACCGTCACTGTTACTTCGGAAGATGCGGGTAACTCGCCACAGGAAATATCCGTGGTCCTGTCTATCCTAGTTGACGTGTTTTTCGTCGAAAGCGAGAATCTTCCGACGTCATATGCTCTGAGCCAGAACTATCCCAACCCGTTCAACCCGAGTACTAAGATCATGTTTGATATCCCGACCAGGTCACATGTGACTCTAACGGTGTATAATGTTCTCGGCCAAAAGGTTACGACCTTGGTGGACAAGGAGATGCCGCCGGGCAGCTACGTAGCCGACTGGAACAGCACCTCCGACAACGGAAAAGAAGTTACTTCCGGGGTTTATTTTTACAAGCTTGAAGCCGACGATTTCATCCAGACCAAGAAGATGCTGCTGCTGAAATAAGCCGGCATGACATTATCCTGTGTGTGGCGTCCGCCTCAGGCGGACACCGCACACGGAAGTATGCTTCGACTCCGCCCGACAGGCCACCTGGTCGGCCCTGGAGGGCTCAGTATGACATAGCCTGAAAACTCATTGTCCCAGCGCCAAGTCAGCCCTCCGGGGTCAGACCTGGAGGGCCTGAGCGGAGTCGAAGGGTGGCGACGTGTCGCTTGTATTATTTCTTTGAAGCGGTATCAGCTGGCTTCGGTACCTTCTCGGCGCTCGTTGAGCCTGGCTTCATCACATGGACCAGCGGTTTCCTCTTGGCAAAGTCGAATTTCTTAAAGTTTAGGTTGCCTTCTTTTTTGTGGCACCGCTTGCAGTTCTCTTCTTTGGGGTAGATTAATCCGGTCTCAATGGCCTTCTTTTGGTACGTTTCCGGGTCAGCCGCCCATTTCTTTTTGTTCATTATTTTGATGGATTTGTACTCGGAACCAGGCCCGTGGCACACCTCGCACTGAACTTCCTCAAGAACTTCGCTCTTAGCCGTTTTACCGGTGATATGACAGCCGTCGCACTCCGGTTTTTTCTTCTCTTCGTCGGAGAAAACGTCAAAGGCCTTGGTGTGTTTGATCTCAAGCTGGGAAGGCAAAGGGGAATAAAAAACGCTCCGGGGCAAAAATAACCTTGCACGTTGTGTCAAAAACAGGTAGTATGGCCGCAGGTAGATATGAGTATTTTAATCGTCACGCAGCATTTTCCTCCGGAAAAAGGTGCCGTCAGGCGTCTTTTTGAATTTGCTCGCTATTTTGTTCGGCAGGGTGAACACGTCTCTGTTATGACGGCTATCCCCAACTACCCGGATGGAATTGTCCCTGAGAAGTACCGGGGGAGCTTCTTTTATGCCGAGGAAATGGACGGCGTGAAAGTATACCGCAGCTACGTGCTTCCCGCTGCTAACCGTTTTCCCGGCAAGAGGATGATCGGCTTCATTATCTTTTTGGTGACGACGGTGATCAACTCCTTCCGTATGAAAGGGAGTTTTGACCTGGTGTTGGCCTCCTCGCCACCCGTTACTTCGCTTGTGATCGGATGGATTTTGAGCAAGCTAAAGCGCACGCGGTTTGTCATCGAGGTCCGCGACCCGCAGCCCGAATGCAGTGAACAATTCGGCAATCTGAAACCGTCATTTTTTACTGAAGTCATCAAGAAGATAGTACACTACCTCTACCGAAAAGCTGACCGTGTGGTGGCGGTTTCCGATGGCTTTGCAGCGCACATTATAAGCCTGGGGATTCCCTCGTCCAAGGTTGTCACGATCAAGTCCGGTGTCAGCACCGAATTCTTTGATGCCGACTCGAACGGTATCCGCAGGGATTTTGGGTGGGGCGAGAAGTTTCTGGTGTTGTATGCCGGTACGCTCGGATGGGCGCACGCCCTTGAAACGGTCATCGAATCAGCCCGCCAACTGCTGGATCAGACCGATATCCAGTTCATATTCGTTGGCGACGGGCAGAAAAGGGGCGTTCTGGAGGGCATGGTACGTGATTACGGATTGAAGAACGTGCGCTTTATTGGATTGCAGCCTTTGGATACCATTCCCTACTTCTTGAAGGCAAGTAATGTTCTATTGGAAAGCGTAAAAGAGGTCCCGGTCGCCAGGGGGACGATTCCCAGCAAGCTCTTTGAGTACATGGCCTCGGGGCGACCGATTGTTTTCGGTTCCCGCGAAGGGGAAGCTGTCCGGGAACTGGAGAAAGCGGGGGGGGCGTTGTCGTTTCCCACCGATGACCCGGAAAAACTCAGCCGGCTGATTCTCAAGCTTAAGTCAGGAGAAATTGACGGCGAGAAGCTGGGCCGGATGTATAAAGTGTATACTGCCCGTCACCACCAACGAAAACAGTGGGCGAAAAAGTACCTTTCCATTATAAAGAGCATATAGCGGGGGCGTAACATGTTAATTGGAATAACGTTTCTTCTTGAGGGGGCTTTTTAATGTACATTAGTTATAACTTATCCAATATAAACCTTGTAAGGAGGGTTCTGCTGTCTCCAACAAGGATTAGGTAGCCCACCACTTGCGGTGGGATCACTTGGAGAAATCGTCTAACTTCTCCCACCTCAAACTTCTGACATGGTATGAAACTATCTTCTCTCATTGTGCTCATCTTCGTCGGCTTGGCAGGCTGCGGCAGCAATGACGTTGTCACTCACCGCAAGTTTCCCTACCCGTATAAGGCGGCTCTTGCAATTTGCTCTGATATTGACGGAACCGATACGATCGAGAAGTTCCTGGAGATCCAGAAGTTTCTCAATACCACTCAGGAGGGCGCTTTCGGTCGCGGGTTGGGGCTCGATATTGATAACACTTTCTGGTACTACAATCAGCAGTACGAACTTCACAGACGCCGTTTGGCGGGCGATAGTGTGACGGAGGTTGTCTTTCCCGGCGAGCCGGATTTCGGCATCTCTATCTTCAGCGGGACCTCGGACAGCTTATCCTCTTACGCAGATGTCATTGTGACGTTAGTACGAGCCGGATACCTTGATTGCTTGCACTCATACGGACACATGGCCAAAACGGCATTTACCCGCGCCCTGGCAATCCAAGCGATCGACTTACTCAAGAAGGAAGCGTTAACGGTCGATGTGTGGGTGAATCACGGCAGTAAGGTAGTTACCCACAAGATGGGCGACGCCCCCTGGTACCTTGGCGACAACCCGGAATCCAGCGTCTACCATGCCGATTTGACGATTCCTGTGGGCATCAAATTCTTGTGGCGGGGGCATCGAACTCACTGTGTCGGACAAGACGGAAATTTCTCATTTTTAAACCTGGCCAAGCGAACGTACGAATACTTGCAGGATCTGGTGTACACAGAGCAGAGCTTCCCCAACGATAACAAGCTGGTTCATGTGTACGAGCTTGACGATGGACAAAAAGTTTTTGAGTTCGTCCGTTTCATTAACCCGTGGGGTGAGTATGACATACCTCGGGAACCGTACATCGCTCACCAGCTTGGCCCCGAGGTCGTTGATGAGCTCATCGATAACCGTGGTTTTCTGATATTCTACACTCATCTCGGCATGAATAGGAATCCCCCGTTCTTGCACGACTCCACCATTGAGGCGCTTCATTACATCAAGAAGAGATTCGAGGAGGGTGATCTCCTGGTCACAACTACCTCAAAGCTGCTCAACTACTATGTCCACCACAAATACCTTTTCTGGCGAAAAGAACAGCGAGCGGACAGCCTCTTTATAATGATCGATAGCATTACCAACGAGATCGAGGGAAATTTTGTACCAGAAGTAAGCCATCTTCAAGGGATGACATTCTACATCCCCGAAAACTGTACCGTAACCCTGCTCGTGAATGGCCAACCGGTCTCATTTATCATCAATGATAGAGACGAAACAGGGAGACAATCGATTTCGATACCCTGGCAAAGACTGACGTTCCCGGATGTTGAATTCCCGCAAGAATTGTAAGTCAGGTTCCGCCATTCCCATCGGGGGACAGGGAACCCCGATACATTCAGACTTCTCATTTCTTGTCGCTGCTTCACGACAGCTTTTTCCAATGAGAAAGCAGCTCTATCAACAGCCGCAACCCAAAACCGGTAGGGCCTTTAGGAATGTACGGCTTGCCTTTCGGTTCCAGATCCATATAGGCTATATCGATATGTACCCAGGGCCAGTTACCGACAAAGTTTTCCAGAAAAGCCGAGGCCGCAATCGTACCGGCCGGGCGCCCCGCTGAATTGATCAGATCGGCGATAGGAGATTTCATCATCTCTCGGTGGTCGTCCCAGATGGGCAGCTCCCACACCTTCTCAGCGGTAGCCTCCGACGCCTCCTTCACTCTTTGGAGGAAACGGTTGTTATTGCCGAGGATCGGTGCCCCGGCATATCCCAGGATGTACAAACTGGCGCCGGTAAGGGTGGCAATGTCAATGACTGCCTGAGGATTGAACTTGTTGGCATAATCAAGAGCATCCGCCAGAATGAGTCGGCCCTCGGCGTCGGTATTGATAGTCTCCACCGTAAGGCCCTTGCGGGTAGTCAGTATGTCTCCCGGCTTTGTGGCTGTTCCAGAGGGCATGTTTTCAGTGGTCGGAATGAGTCCCGCTAGGTTGAGCGGCAGTTTTAGCCTCGCGGCCGTGACAAAAGCCGCCAGCACTGCCGCCGCCCCGGCCATATCCCCCTTCATTTCGTACATATTGAGTGGCGCTTTGAGGGAGATACCGCCCGTGTCAAACGTCACCCCCTTGCCCGCCAGAACAATCGGCTTTTGTCCGGCGCGCCCACCGCGATATCTGAGGACAATAAAACGGGGCGGCTCAGCCGATCCTTTTGCCACCCCCAGCAGCCCGCCCATCTTCTCCCTTGCAATAGCCTTTTCGTCAAGGATTCGGCAGTTGAATTTGTGTTTTCGGGCCAGTTGCCGAGCCTCTCGGGCCAGCATCCGTGGAGTGAGATAATTGGAGGGGGTGAAAGCCAATCGCCGGACCAAAAGCTGCCCCTCAGCTATTATCCTTCCCTTTTCCACCGCGGCACGGACATCCTTCACGCGCGCCCGATCTTCGACGGCAAAGGTAATCCGGGAAAGCTTGTTTTTGCTTCTTTTCGCTTCCCCACTCTTGAAGTCAAGGAGCTCGAAGCTCCCCAGAAGGTAGCCCTCGATAGCGGCCTGGAAGAACTTTTCATCAACAAAGCTTCCCAGACAGAACGCCGCCGTTTTGGAACTGGTTAAGCCCTTAAAACGAGAGACAGTACCGGCCGCTCTGCGAAAGGAGTCGGGAGTCAGCTTTTTATTCTCTCCCAGGCCGATGAGTGTCACTCGCTTGGCCTGGTAACCGCGTGGGTTGAAAATTGACGCTACCTCCCCTTCTTTACCGGTGAATTCCTCAGATTTTAGAAGGGTCTTGACCCCTCCCGAAGAGGCGGCATCCAGCTCTTTTAGGGGGTTGTTTCTTATTCTATCAAAGGCCGGGACAAATAGGACAAGACTCTCGACCTTAAAATTCTGAATTCTATCGGTGGAGTATTTATACAGCATCATCGATCTCCCTTCGTTTCTTCACCGTTGTTGACTTGACTACCGTTGGGTGACTGTTTCGGAATTGTACCGGATTTTTTCATGCGACATAAGTAAACCAACGAAGAGGGGAGATTGCAAGGAGAAAGGCTAATAATCAGCGTTGATAAAAGCCCGGTAGTTCCGTTCTGTTTCGGCAAGGTTGTCAGAACCGAATTTGTCGAGGAAGGCATCAGCCAATACGAGAGCGGCTACATTCTCGCAGATTACGGCCAGGGCCGGCACGACGCAATTATCGGCCCGCTCAACCATCGCCTCGGCCGGCTTTTTGGTTTTGACGTCAACCGTTGTCAACGGTCTGTTTAAAGAGGAAATCGGTTTTGCAGCAACGCGGATTATGACATCCTCACCGTTGGTGATGCCCCCCTCTATGCCGCCGGCATTGTTTGTCTTGCGGAAGAACTTTTTCTTTACCGGATCGCCGTCGGTGTTGTAGAAGATCTCGTCATGGACTTCCGATCCCCTCATTTCAGCGGCCTGAAAGCCGAGGCCGATCTCAACCCCCTTGACGGAATGAATCGCCATCATGGCTCCGGTAAGCTTTCCATCGAGCCGGTGATACCCCTGCGAAAAACCGCCCAACCCGATCGGCAGGCCGCGCACAATCACTTCCACTATGCCGCCGAGAGAGTCTCGCTGCTTAATAGCAGACTTGATTGCGTCGATCATCTGCCGTTCGGTTTCCCTGTCAATACAACAAACCTCAGACGCCTTGCTGAGACGGGCTATCTTTGTCAGGTCGGTGCGGTCATACCCCGGTGGTAATGACGCTGGCCCAATCTGGACCACATGCGAAACGAAAGCAACATTGAAATGCTCCAGAAGCTGCCGGGCCAGCGCGCCCAAAGCTACCCGTGCTGCTGTCTCACGTGCCGAGGCCCGCTCCAGTACATTGCGCATATCGTGATGGTTCCACTTGATTGCTCCAGCAAGATCGGCATGGCCGGGCCTGGGGCGGCTCGTTTCCGTGGCCTGTCTCTTTTGCCTGAGGGGGAGGTCTTCGCTGACCAGGCGAGTGGGGTGCATGATGTCCGTCCAGTTTTCCCAGTCTCGGTTGTGTATTACAAGAGTGATTGGCCCGCCCATAGTGCAGCCGCCCCGTATCCCAGAAACGACTTCGACCTCATCCTTCTCAATCTTCATCCGCCCTCCTCGGCCGAAGCCCTTTTGGCGGCGGGCAAGTTGATAGTTAATGCGCTTAATATCCACCGGGAAACCGGCGGGGAAACCATCGATGAAGGCGGTGAGCTGAGGGCCATGAGATTCACCAGACGTCAGGTAGGTCAACATGTAGGGTAAGGTAGAGAAAAGACCAAAAACGGTCAAGTACCAACCGATTCCGGCGTTGCCATGGAGCGTAGGGCAGCCATTGGTGTTTCGTCGGACATTTTTGCCAGACGTTTTTCAATGCGGTTATCGATGTTCAGAGCCTCGGACATGCTGTCGAATTTCTCGTGGTCGATGGGCGAGATCTCTTTCATCTCCTCCAGCACCGCGACAATCCTTTGGACGGCTTTATCTATCGCGTCCATGTTGGCCGGCATTTCGTCAAGCAACTTGTCCTTCTGCCCCTTGTCAGAGAGCATGCGCATGATCTGGGAGCGTCCATAAATCGCCATCACGGCATTGTTCAGGTAGTGTGAGAGAGTGGCCATGGCAATGTTTCTAGACTCAATTGCACCTTTGGCTCGCTCTTCATTCAAGAGTTTCTGGCTCAGTTCATGGCGTTCTTTGTAGAGATTCTCGATGGTCAGATAGGATTTCCAGATTTCTTCATTCGCTTTCATCAGTATCTCTTCGGTATTGCCGATATCTATCCCCAGGTAGTCGGCAATATCGATTGTTCCGGATAATAACGAACTGGAGATTTCATTGACCTGTTCTTTGAATAGCGACAACTGAGCGCTCAGCCTCTTGATAGCTGTCAGGCGCTGTTGAAGACCCATCTCATAGCCGGAAAAACGGTCGCTGGTCAGCAGGACAGCCAGCCGGACGATATTCTGGAGTACGTCCCCCTCATCCAGATTTGTCAGTCGATGGTGGCCAGCTATTGAGTCGATAACGTAGTTAGGAAGGTTCCAGACTTGGGCCAGATGATGGCCAACTTCTCCGTGGTCAATGCCAAACACCTTGATCTCGGCGTCAATAAGGTTGGCGGTGCGGACCTTCTTATCTGTGATCTGACGATACTCCTTGGGGTAATGGTGCAGGAAAAAGAGGACTCCCACGTCGTGCAAAAGGCCGGCTATGAATGCCTCATCAGGAGACTTGAACTCAATTGTCCTGGCGATCTTTTCGGATGCCGACGCAACTGAGAGCACGTAGGAAAAGAAAGCTTTCGGATCAACCCCTGATTCCCGAGCCACCCTATCCGGATGGAAAATTGATGATGACAGCGCCAGACACTTCACCGTCGTCACTCCCAGTACGGAAACGGCCTGGTTTACCGTTTTTATATCTGATAAGCGGTGATAGAATGAGGAATTGGACAGTCGCAGGGTCCTCCCTGTCAGTGAAGGATCTTTCAGAATTATCCTGGCCAGTGAATCGGGCGAGGAGTCTTCTTTGCTAACCTCCTTCAGGACTTCGGATAAGACCTGCGGCAAAGACAACAGCTTGTCGTTGGTGCGAATCTTCTCAATTATCGAAATTCTATCCATTAGCTGAAATCCTCTTGATTATCTACTTTTATCGGAAGTACAAGATTACAATTAACCACTTTGACGAAGAAAGCTCAGGACGGAGCAGATGGCCACCGCTTGCTGCGGGAACCATCAATGCTTATGTTCGCTTTTAGATGATCAGGCTTTGTCACTATGATTATCATAGTACGGTTTCATCTGCTGCTTTATCCGCTGGACAGGATGAAACTTGGCCTGGTTGTTTGTGAGTTCAAATCTCGATCGGCCCGATGATTCTTTACCGGAATACCACAGCCTGCCAAAGGCGGGTGGGGTACCGCTGTCTTGCCACCGCTCAAGATGGCTTAATAAAAGCCGCGTTGTGGCCAAAAAGTGATCAAATCTGACCAATTTGACGTTATAATACTATGAGAGAACGGCCAGGTCGATAAACAGGTTAGATACCAGAGAGGCTTGCCTGATGCGCGCTCATAAGGACATTCATATTTCCGACAACGCCCTGGAGGTACTCAAGCGGCGCTACCTTATCAAGGATAAGGCGGGCAGGGTTATCGAAACCCCCAGGGAACTGCTGATTCGGGTGGCCAAATTTATCGCCGAGGCCGACTGCAACTACGGCGCCGATGACGAACAGGTTGATGCCACCGCCCAGGGCTTTTTTGACATTATGGTCGATTTAGAGTTCCTACCCAACTCACCGACCCTGATGAACGCCGGGCGGCTGCTGGGGCAGCTTTCGGCCTGTTTTGTTCTTCCGATCGGCGACTCTATGGAGGAAATCTTTCAGGCCAACAAGTATGCCGCCCTGATTCACAAATCTGGGGGGGGTACGGGCTTTTCATTTTCCCGTTTGCGGCCGCGCAACTCCCGTGTCGCTACAACATCTGGTGTGGCCTCAGGGCCGGTTTCGTTTATGAAGGTTTTTAATGCCGCTACCGAGGCCGTCAAACAGGGGGGAACCCGGCGCGGAGCCAATATGGGAGTGCTTCGGGTAGACCACCCCGACATTCTGGAATTCATTTCGTGCAAAGATGATCCGGGCGAGATCACCAATTTTAACATCTCGGTTGCCGTCACCGATGCCTTTATGGAGGCGGTGGAGAAGGGTACGACATATCCTTTGCATAACCCGCACACGGGTAAAACCCACGAAGTGGACGGAACGGAGGTTCGTCTTGATGCGCGGGAAGTCTTTGATTTGATCGTCGACCACGCCTGGCGCACGGGTGAGCCGGGAGTTGTTTTTATCGACCGGATGAACCGGCTCAACTCAATGTACCCATCGGAGGAGATAGAAGCCACCAACCCCTGCGGCGAACAGCCGCTTCCGCCGTATGACTCCTGCAATCTCGGCTCGATCAATCTTGGTAAGTTGGTGCTGAGTCCCCTTCCGGTGGACTACACCATCTCCGACGCCTCCAGCGGCGTTGACTGGGAGCGACTCGGTTTGGTGGTACGGGTGGCTGTCCATTTCCTCGACAACGTCATCGATCAGAACAAGTATCCTATCGACGAGATAGAACGCCAGACCAAGAAGAACCGGCGCCTGGGTCTGGGTGTGATGGGCTGGGCCGATATGCTGGTGAGGCTCGGCCTCCCTTACAACTGTGAAGAAGCAATTGTGTTGGCCGAAAAGGTCATGGCTTTCATTCAAAACGAAGCGCGCAATCATTCCTCTGAATTGGCCAAAAGCCGGGGTAAGTTTCCCAACTGGGAAGGCTCAGTCTATCGGCAGGATAATGTCGCTATGCGCAATGCCGCCCTGACAACTATCGCCCCCACCGGCTCGATCTCGATTATCGCCGGCTGCTCTTCTGGTATCGAGCCGTACTACGCCATTGCCTTTGAGCGCAATGTCCTGGACGGCACCAGGCTGGTTGAGGTCAACCCCTTGTTTGAGCAGACCGCTCGGCGGCAGAGGTTTTACTCGGACGAGCTTATCCAGCGCATCGCTTCCCGGCATTCATTGGCAGATTTCAAAGAGATTCCAGAGCCGGTGAGGGGGGTGTTTCTCACTGCCACCGACATCTCGGCCGAGGATCACATCCGTATGCAGGCTGCGTTCCAGAAACACTGTGACTCCTCGGTCTCGAAGACGGTTAACTTCCCGCAGTCGGCCACCAACGCCGATGTCAAGGAGGCCTTTGAGCAGGCCTACCGGCTGGGTTGCAAAGGAGTGACGATATACCGGGATAGCTCCCGCCCTGACCAGGTGCTCTCTACCGTGGGCAGGACCGCTGCCGGCGTTTTAACGGCCACAAGGGTTCAGCAGCGGCCAGCGCTTCTGAGCGGCATAACAGAGAAAATCAAGACCGGTTATGGGAACCTGTATGTGACTGTAAACACAAAGGATGGCCGCCCGTTTGAGGTTTTTGCCCATATCGGCAAATCCGGCTATACTACCATGGCCGACACCGAGGCGATCTGTCGGTTGATCTCTCTGGCCCTTCGCTCTAACGTGCGGGTGGATAACGTCATCCGTCAACTGCGAGGGATTGGAGGCTCCAGCCAGGTTTTTTCCGGAGGGGCCAAAATCTTCTCCATACCCGATGCTATTGCTCAAGTTTTGAACAGGCATTTCGGACAGTCGGAGCACGGCCAGAGGACTTCTGATTCGGCCGAAATCTGTCCCGAATGTTCTGGGGCGATGGCGTTTGACAGCGGCTGTTTTACCTGCCCATCTTGCGGTTATTCTACCTGTTAATTCTTCCGATAGAACAAAGATGAACCTTTGTTGTTTTGTGTTTAAGACGATAGTATGATACCAGATGATTTCATACCGGTAGGACGGACTTCCCTGGTGAAAAGGGGGACGACATCCCTCCAAGTGCAAACCGAGTATGCACCTCGGCCCTATCCCCGCGTCACAACCACGGTGCTCAATAGCGGCCAGGTGATCCAAAAGTTAGAAAGAAAGCTGGAACATGCTGTAGAATCCCTCGAAGAACAACGCCCCATCGAAGCTGCTATTCAGCAGCAGCATGGTGAAGTTCTTGCCCTTATTGAGAAAGGAGCGCCGGTGGAAAAGGGTGGGCTGGTGGAGTACAAACCTCATGAAAGTGCGCCTCACTCAATGTACGACCAGCTGACCTCCGTTGTGGGTCTCCAGCGTCTCTACCGTCTTGGCGCCGATGGTACATTTGTCAGCAATAACGCGTCTAAACAGTTCAAAAAGACTTTTGCTACGGTTTTCAAAGACCTTCAGCAGGTTATCGATATTTTCCCGCTAATGCCGGGAGAAAAGGGAGTGCGAAAGAAAGGGGTCTGTGAGATCGAACACGACCGTCTCTATTTTATGTCAGACGGCAGCGAATGCTACTTCGTAGCCGTGCAGCCCACAGACGATAAGATCGACTACGAAACAACCCTCAAGCAGTTCCTGGTTGATTCCGACTAACCGTGAAAAGTAATATCATTTTCTAATAGAGATATAACAAATCGTAGGGCAGAAGTCCCTGACTCCTGTCCGCCTTCGGCGGATCTCAGGGAGACCTTCCCTACAAATGCCTGTCGGCAGTGGCTGGTGTCGGCGCCTTGGAGTGGGATGAGCAAGGGGGGCTAAGATTATATGCCCCACAGGTGTCGTTCGAGAAAGCGGGCAATATCTGAAGTAGAAGGATACATTGCCTCGTCCTTGCCCCGCGGTTTCTGCCGCTGGTCCTTCAGGGCACGGCCGTTAATGATAACAGTGGGCGATTGTACCGGCTGCTCCGACTCGACAATTCTTGCCAGTATTCCCCTTTCTCGTACGAACTTCTTTACGAAATCCCTTGCCTGAGTCTGACGCGGATCCTTGCTTGAATATATCAGGCCAATTTCCATCCTGACCTACCCTTGTTTTCTATTACAAGATAATTCACCATCGAGGTCAAGTCAACAAAGAAGTTACTGTTTTATACATGTTCTCTGTCAATTGCTGTCACTCCACTTGCGGCAATAGAGAAAAGTGCGGCGTCCGACAAAGAATGCGGATTAAATTTGTCCTTTGTTTACAATACTGTGTTGGGCGGGCAACAAAAGATCACAGGTTCATCGGAATTGCCGTTCTAAGTCCTTTTCCTTGCATAAGATAAGGCGTATTATCCCTATCACAACGAGACGCAGGTGATAGCACTCATATCGTGGGTGGCTCGCCAAAGGCGAGTCCGCATCTGCACTGGCGTGAAGCCCAAAAGACCCCGTCCATCGGGAGGGTCACCAACTCTTTCCACTTACACAATTAGCAGCCCGGCATCGTCTATCATTAAATTTGACAACAGATATGCAATGGGTATATTCTGCCGTGCCTGATATGCTAAAGCATCTGAAAATCCGGTTTCTGCTGACGTTTCTGCTGACTTTCGTCGCTGACTACCAGCTCGCGGCAGCCCAAACGTCGGATGACATTTTTCGTGTTGACAGGATAAATGCTCTCATCACCTTCGTGCTTTTTTCCATTGCCATTTTGCTCTATATCAAATGGGCGAAAGAAGGTAAGCCGTTGTTTATTCGTAAGATTGCAGGTCTGGATGCAGTCGAGGAAGCCGTCGGACGGGCGACCGAAATGGGGAAACCCGTGCTCTTTATTCCCGGCATACAGGAAATCGACGACATTGAAACGATCGCCGGCATCTCGATTTTAGGTCGCGTGGCAAAAATAACCGCCCAGTATGATACCCCGCTGGTGGTACCGGTACGTTATCCAATGGTGCTGGCCGCCGGTCAGGAGGTGGTGGAGCAAGCCTACATCGAGATGGGAAAACGCGATTCGTACAATAGAGATATTGTGCGCTATGTTGCCGGAGAGCAGTTTGCCTTTACCGCAACCGTCAACGGCATGATGATGCGTGACCGACCGGCAGCGAACATTTACATGGGTGCCTTTTTTGCCGAGTCGCTGTTGCTGGCTGAAACCGGAAACGCCGCTGGCTCGATTCAGATAGCCGGCACGGCACGGCCGGAGCAATTGCCCTTTTTCATTGCCGCCTGCGACTATACTCTGATGGGCGAGGAACTGTATGCCGCCTCGGCCTACCTCTCTCACGAACCGTTGATGCTGGGCGGACTTAAAGGGCAGGATTTGATGAAAGTCCTTATCGTCGTCTTGATAATTGTTGGTATCATTCTAATGACGTTGGGTTTCGGCGATGCTTTCCGCAATTTGTTTGAGGCCGTGTAGATGAGAACCATTGTCCCGGTTATTGTTGCCTTCCTGGCCGGCTTTGTAATGATCGTATCCTTCTTCTTCAATCCGGAGAGGACATTTTTTGGCCGGATTGAATCAGAAGTGCTGGTCTGGGTCACAATTGTTGGTGGCTTTACGCTTCTCCTCGGGGTAGTATCGATAACAAGGGTAAACTGGCATGCTGTGCGAACTAAGAAAGAGGGGTGGGTTTACAATCTGTTTACCCTCCTTTCTATTTTCGTGATGGCCATTCCGGCCATGCTTCCCGTTTCGTGGTCGCAGCTTTTTGGCGACACCGAAGGCTCAATATACGACTGGCTGTTTTTCCATGTCGATTATCCGATGATGGCCACAATGTTTGCTATGCTGGCCTTTTACATTGCCTCGGCGGCCTATCGCGCCTTCCGCGCCCGTAACCCGGAGGCCACTCTGCTGTTGGTTACCGCTACCCTGGTTATGCTCTGGCGAATCCCGATGGGCGAGGCGTTCTTGATACGGGTTGGAGATACCCTCCTGTTTGGTTACAATCTTCCCGAATCGATTAATACGTACATAATGAATGGCGCCAACCTGGCGGTGCAGCGGGGGATTCTTATCGGAGCCGCGCTAGGGGCAGCCTCGATGTCGCTTCGGATAATGCTGGGAATTGAGCGCACCTACATGGGAAAGGGATGACCTCTTGAATTTCTGGGACAAATTAGGCACTCTGGATCGCCGCTGGATCTATCTGCTGGTGGCTCTCTCGGTCATATTTCCTTTGATCGTGCCGATGTCGTTCAAGATCAGCATAACACCGGAGGCGCGGCAGTTATTTGAAGCAGTGGACGCGCTGCCGGACTCATCGGTCGTGATGCTCACCTTTGACTATTATCCCTCCACAGTTGCAGAGACCGAACCGATGGCCACCGCCGCCCTGCACCATCTGTTTCGCAAAGACTGCAAGGTGGTTACCATGACCACAATTCCCCTCGGTGGGCCGTCGATGGCCGAACGAGTGACCCGCACTGTCGCCCGAAAATACAACAAAGTATATGGGACGGATTTTGTCAATCTTGGTTACAAGGCCAACTGGGTGGCAGTCCTCAAAGGGATGGGTACTTCGATTGAAGCCATCTATCCCGCCGATAACTCGGGAACGCGCCTGTCAGAGCTACCGCTGATGGCCACGGTCAAGAACTACGACGACGTAAGCTTCATCTTTGTCGTTGCTGACAATGACATTGTCCAAAACTGGGTCTCAATCGTCAATGCGCAGTACGGAACTCCAATTGGTGCTGGTGTTACGGCTGTCGGCGCACCGAAATACTATGCTTTTGTCGGTTCGGGACAGCTAACTGGGCTTCTGGGTGGTATGAAAGGCGCCGCCGAGTATGAACTGCTGGCAGATGCGCGAGGTTTGGCGGAAAAAGGAATGGGGATGCAGTCGCTGGCACACCTGGTAATTATTTTGATGGTCATTGTTGGTAATATTGCCTTTTTCGCCGGGCGATGGTCGAAGAAAGGAAAGGTTAAGTGAGCTCGGTAGAGATTATCCAAATCTGGGTAGCCGCCTTTTTCACACTGGCGATCTTTTCCTTTCTCTATAAGGATAACCCGTTCTATAAGCTGGCCGAACATATCTTTGCCGGTCTGTCGGCAGGGTACTATGTCGGTCTCATCTGGAAGGCGGTCATCATCCAGCAGTTATGGGACCCGATGCTGGCTGGAAGCTGGTGGCTGGTCATCCCCGGGATTTTGGGGGTGCTGATGTTCGCCCGTTTGTGGCCGCGCATTTCGTGGGTGTCTCGAATTGCGCTCGCCTTTGTCATGGGCAATACCGCCGGGATATTCCTGATCACACAGCTTCATGGCATAGTGCTGCCGCAGATGCAGTCCACCATGCTGGCTTTGGGTGGAACTGCTGGTTTTGCATCAGCTCTCCTGGCGATAATCGTCGTTGTCGGGGTGATTTCCACGTTGATATATTTTTATTTTTCCAAAGAACACACCGGCGTGCTGGGCGTTACCGCCAGGGTGGGCATCTGGTTTATCATGGTGTCGTTCGGTGCTCACTTCGGATATACGGTGATGGCGCGTATCTCGTTGCTGATCGGCCGCGTCTATTTCCTTGCCGACCAGTGGCTGCCGTCGTTTTCCCAATTGTTTTAGTCGTTTGGGCGAAGTCCGCGCCGGGTGGCTTTAAACTCGTCTTTCTCTGTTCCCCCCTCCCTGTATTTGAACCTTTGGGACAGCCCGACAGGGTCGGACCTGGACGGCCTCAGGACATACACCGACCACACAATGCTGCCGAGACTATTAGTTTCATTACAATCACAAAGTAATACGATGTGGGACCGCCCAACTCCACAAAACTCCTGGTTTGGTCAGGCGAGCCCGTAGTAGACTGGACTTAACCCCAGCGAGGTTTCGTTTCACCCCTAATGCACTACCATACAATCAATTACAGGCTAAGTTTTCCGGCCTCTTGGCCGATAAGAGATGACAGGCTAGGAGAACCTTCAAAAAGAGGGGTGTCGAGCAGCTCGCCGGAATGACCCATAGCGAACACCAGCGGCGGGTTTCAGCATCGCAAGAGCTTCATGATAGGTGCAGCAGGTGAAAACTAAACGCAATATTACAAGCCTGCCATCGTGGGTGTATGTGCTGACGGCCATGCTGGGGCTTGTCCTGGCGGCCATGGTGGGCTACACCTGGCACATGGGCGTATGGATGAGCACCCTATATGCACCCCTTCAATGCGCGAGTATGGAACTCAGGGAGCATGCGACTGCCGCACACCTCTGGACCGAGGAGGTCCTGAGTGGAGACACACTTGTGGAGATGGAAACGGTTTGGGAACGTCTGGACCGGGCTGACTGGTATGCGCAGGTCATGCTGGAAGGAAGCATAAACCCGCAGGGTACGTTTCTTCCTCTGGATGAAGCGCAACTCCGCCGGGACATCAGAAGTGTGCAAGAGGCGCTCGCAGACCTCAGAGCTTTGATTCGACAACGGCTGGAGGAAGAAGAAACTCCCAGCCCCAGTACCGAGATTGACCGAAGCTATAACTCGGCCTTTGATGTGTTTGTGGATCGAGCAAACGCAGTAGAGGTGAGCTTGAAAGAAGCAATAGCGCAAGACCAGCGGGGTTTTCTATTGGCGCAGGCAATTCTGGCCGTTACCGCTGTGCTGCTTGTCTTGTTCATAGTAGCTGCTTTTCGCCGTTTTGAGCAGCATCACGTGGAAGACTTGCAGGCCATAAAGGAAGTCGACAAGCGCTTACGATATGAAATTGCCAGGCACAGGCAGACGCTGGAAGCGCTGGAAGAATCCGAGTGGAAATACCGCGCAATCTTCCAATCAACGGGTACTGCGATTGCTATCGTTGAGGAAGATACGACGCTGTCAAAGGTCAATTCGCAGTTTGAAGAACTCAGCGGATATTCAAAGGAGGAATTGGAAGGCAAGAAAAGCTGGATGGAATTCGTGATGAAAGAAGACCTGGAGGAGGTGAAAAAGTATCATAGCGTGCGAAGAGTTGCCAAGGGAATGGCGCCAGCGAACTATGAATTCCGCTTCATTGACAGACACGGCAAGGTGAAAGAT
>Ga0307437_1001160_pt1 | contig 18262 bp, 9 predicted proteins | sample SalMarWE160390MG_FD_202146 | JGI IMG/M metagenome (GOLD analysis project Ga0307437, IMG submission 202146) | Salt marsh sediment microbial communities from the Plum Island Ecosystem LTER, Massachusetts, United States - WE1603-90 | ecosystem: Environmental > Aquatic > Marine > Intertidal zone >...
TTTAGCGAGCGGATGTATTTGTCTTACTATAGAAATCATGGTCTTGAAGTCCGCATCGCCAGGTTCCATAACATCTTCGGTCCGGAAGGAGCTTGGAATAATGGCCGAGAAAAGGCCCCGGCGGCCCTTTGCAGGAAAGTCGCAGAGGCAACAGACGGCGGAGAGATTGAAATATGGGGAGATGGCAAGCAGACAAGATCATTTTTATACATAGATGAATGTCTGGACGGGGTCCGCAGGCTGATGGGTTCAGACTTCACTGGCCCGGTTAACATTGGCTCCGAAGAAATGATAACAATAAATGGCCTGGCCGAGATGATTATGGATATTGCCGGCAAGAAGTTAACTATCAAGCACATCAAAGGCCCATTAGGGGTAAGAGGACGAAATTCTGATAACAAGCTAATCTACCGAACGCTCGGCTGGAAACCAATATGTCCCTTACGCGAGGGAATGGAAAAAACCTATCGATGGATAGAAAAGCAGGTTAAAAAAGTTTCTTTGGCGGCACACAACAAGTGAAACCTTTGCTACTTTAGATAGTTTAATTATTTACATCATCAATTTCACACAGAACATAGTATTATGAAAAAAGCGTTGATTACCGGCATTACGGGGCAAGATGGCAGTTACCTGGCTGAGTTCCTTTTAGAAAAAGGATACGAAGTACATGGCCTTATTCGCAGGTCAAGTTCGTTTAATACCGAGCGGATAGACCACCTGTACAAAGACCCCCATGACCCGACCGCAAAATTGTTTCTTCACTACGGAGACATGGTAGACGGCATGGGTCTGCGAGAGATATTGACACGTGTGCAGCCCAATGAAGTTTACAACCTTGGGGCACAGTCACAAGTCCGCATCAGCTTCGATCAGCCGGTCTACACCGCTCAGGTCGACGCGGTCGGCACCGTGAGGCTCTTGGAAGCGATCCGTGACACGGGCTTGCAAACACGATTCTACCAGGCCTCGTCCAGCGAGATGTTCGGCAAAGTTGCCGAGGTGCCGCAGAAAGAAACGACGCCGTTTCACCCGCGAAGCCCGTACGGCTGTGCAAAGGTGTATAGCTTTTGGCAAACCGTTAACTATCGAGAAGCTTACGGTCTGTTTGCGTGCAATGGAATTCTGTTTAATCACGAATCACCAAGACGAGGCGAGACGTTTGTCACAAGAAAAATTACGCGTGCAGCCACGCGAATCAAACTGGGCTTACAGGATAAGTTGTACCTGGGTAATCTGAATGCAAAGCGTGACTGGGGATTTGCCGGTGATTATGTGGAAGCAATGTGGTTGATGCTTCAGCAGGAGAAACCTGAAGATTATGTTATCGCTACCGGCGAGATGCATTCGGTGCGGGAATTCCTGGATTCGGCTTTTGATCTCGTTGGGCTTGATTGGAGAGAGCATGTTGAAATCGACCCTCGTTACTTCCGTCCTGCCGAGGTCGAAAAACTCTGCGGCGATGCGTCCAAGGCCCGGCGTGTTTTGAACTGGCAGCCGAAAACATCCTTCGAGGAATTGGTAACGATTATGATTGAAGCCGATATGAAGCTGGCCAAGAGGGAAAGACTTCTTGTAGAAAACGGAATGAAAATCTAAACAGGATAAACTGCCCAATGGATTTATCCAACGAAAGAATTGTCGTTACAGGTGGTGCAGGGTTTCTGGGAAAGTACCTCCAGGAGGAACTGCTGAGCCATGGAGTCCCATGTGATAACCTCTTGATACCACATATAGAGGATTACGACCTAACCAAAGAGGATAATATTACTCGTATGTACAAAGACATGAACCCAAGCGTGGTGATTCACCTTGCTGCAGAGGTTGGTGGTATTGGCGCAAACCGCGAGAATCCGGGCAGGTTTTTCTATGCAAATATGGCTATGGGTCTGTATCTGATTGAACATGCACGCCTGCACGGTCTGAATAAGTTCGTCCAAATTGGAACCATCTGTGCCTATCCGAAATTTACGCCGGTACCTTTCAAAGAAGAAAACTTGTGGGGTGGTTATCCTGAAGAGACTAACGCCCCATACGGAATAGCCAAAAAAGCGCTTCTTGTGATGTTACAGGCGTACCGGCAGCAGTATGGCCTAAATGGTATCTATCTTCTGCCAGTAAATCTATATGGCCCAGGTGATAACTTTGACCTTAAGTCCAGCCACGTTATTCCTGCTCTTATTCGCAAGTTCTGTGAAGCAGTGGACACCGATGCCGAGCAAGTTACTGTCTGGGGAACTGGAAAGGTAAGTCGGGAATTTCTGTATGTGGAAGATGCTGCACGCGGAATTGCAATGGCAACCCAATATTACGATGGTCCGGAGCCAGTTAATCTTGGCACCAGCTGTGAAATTACAATCAAAGACTTGGCTGAGAAGATCAAAGAGCTAACGGGGTTTAAAGGGAGAATTGTTTGGGATACTACTAAACCCGACGGTCAACCTCGTCGTCGACTCGATACAAGCCGCGCAAAAGAACTTTTCGGATTCGAGCCGCACATACCTTTTGAGGAAGGCCTAAAGCGAACCGTTGTGTGGTGGCGAGAGCACGGAACTCATCAGTAAGAATATGTTTGTTCCGACGAGTCGTGCATCTCTGACTGAGTACTTGTAGACCCACAGAGATGCGCTGGCCATTAAAGGCTCAAGCGGCATTGTTTGTTAGATTTACTACCCCTCTCAGTATTTTGCATATCCATTTGTACACCCCTTTTCTGCACCCATCATCGCCAGCGCCTTGCGTTTACTGGTGTTGAGCATACCGGTAATAATCGCCACCAATGCCAATATGCCCGGGCCGAAGTGTTTGCGTTTCACTTCATCCGGCAAGGGCTGGTAGATAAGCTGTCCGCAGTCTTTGTATCGATATATGTACTGAATATACTCAGTGACTTCAGGCTCAATTGGCGGAACATCGACCACGAAATATGGTGAACGCTTACTAGGAACAAACGGGGCCCATGCTTTCAATCAGCATGAGCCCCTGATTGATACAATCACGTGAGCTAACCAAGCCTAAAATGCTTTGCAGCTTTGTCTATGGTCAACCACGCAGCTCATGCTCGTGCTACTCTTCTGACGGATACAACCTGATGTCATCGAAGTAAAGCTTGCCTGTTCCACCTTGTCCACTACCTCCAACACCAATGGTCATATTCTGGATCGAAGAAAGAGTCACACCAGCATCGCTAAGAACACTGAGCGGAATATCCCACTGCTGCCAGGTGTACTGCAGCACTGCGTTGGGATTATCCGGATGTTCGACAACCTTTTCGACACCGCCAGCTTGCACAACCACATACAATGGCTGAGCTTCATTGACAGGCATATCATCTGTGCCAATAGCTTCTACCTGCCAATCGTCTCCTGTGACCGTGCCGGTAATTGTTACATCAGAGAATACAGCCGTGCCCACCGTATTAACATTGTGACTGCAATATGCCAGGCCTATATAGATATCCTGTCGCATGACGATAGTCTGCGGATTTGGAGACGCATCGTCGCCGGTATTCTCATCGTCCGGCTGCTGAATCCAGTTGGTGCCGTTTTCGGAGTAATAAGCGGTAATGCTGTTGCCCTGACGTACAAGTTTTACCCAGCAGGGCACGGTAATACTGTTTGGATCGCTACCTGCTGTGAAAGACTCACCACCGAGAAGCGGACGATTCTGGAAAGCTCTGCGACCAGCCGGTGTAACACACATAAAGCCGTGCACACTGTAGCCATCCAGTGTCTCACGGATCATAACGCCTGCCTTGGCCCATTGGTCGGTATTGTCTACGCGCACCACACGAGCAATAATGGAGCCATCACCTGAGAGTCTCTTATAAGCATAACGGAACTCGTCGGTCAGATCCCAGATATCCGTACCCTCGGCGCTCATCGTATACGTTCTGGCCGGGTCCTCAAAGAAGTCCCGAGGATAACCCCTGAAGAACAGAGTCAGTGTCTGGACACCTTCTCTGGCCCAGTCATTCAGTGGGGCATCAAAAGTACGTACAGTTTCCGAATATGCTACGCCGCCGATGTTGTTATAAAAGAACGGCATGGACTGAAGCCCACTATTAACAATAGTTAGCTCTGCAAAAGGTGCAGAGCCATAGCCTACTTGCGAGCCGTTTGTCGTAACATTCCATCCATCTGTCCACGTATCAAATATCCTGTCGGGCGAAGTGTCATTGTAGTCCTCAAAGTCGTCCAAAATAATGTAATCGGCAGTTGTAAAGCTCCAAACCTTGCCTTTCCATAGACTGTCAGTGTGGAGGTCATTGACCTCATCGATTCGCCAGTAATAAGTCTTATTCCATTCGAGAGGGGCCTCGATGGGAGTGTACTTGGTGTGACCGAGCACCTGTTGGCCACGGTATATACCTGTAGTTGTTGTATCGGCGTTTTCTACGATGGTCCTATCATCACCGAAGTACACATTATGATAGGCTGCGTTATCTCCCGCAGTCCACCGAAGAGTAGGTATATGTTTGACTCCTATGGCTCCATTAGCTGGTTTTTCACCTGAGGCGCTTAATGGCGGTGATAATGCACCTGGCGAAATAATTTGTCGTGGTATAGAAGGACTCTGCCATTTTAACTGTACCATTGCATCTCCACCGCTATTAAAGAACTCCATTCTGAGTGGTACCAGTCCAGCAACAAGGTCGATATTCCCCTTATCTTCTATGGCCCAAGCGTTATCTACAGTCCAATTGTCGATAATCAGTTCTCCATCTATCCACAATCGGACGCAATCATCACTTATGGTATAAAAGGTATAGGTCTCAGTAAATGGCACATCTAACTCAGCGATCCACCTAACCGAGAAATTGCCTTCGCTAACCAGTCCATGGGGAGATCCTGTACCCCAGTTAAAATCTATTTTAGGGTCTATACGGGTGAGCACTGGCGTGCCTGTTAAATTCGCGTTGTTGTAGTACTGGCCCTTTGCACCATTAGTGGGACCAACAGTGGTAAAACTCCAGACATCGCCTTGATATGTATTCGTGCCATCGAACTCATCGACTACCCAATAGTAAGTCTTATTATAATCGAGCGGGCCGGGCGAAAATTCAGTAACTTCGACCGTCCCCATGTCTGTATCCACATCACGCACCAAAACAGCCATTTGATTTTCATGGAAATATACATGATGCTCAATTGAACCTGCGCCACCGGTCCACTGTAACAAAACATCCGTACTGACATATTCAGCTCCATTGCTGGGAACGGGCATAGAGGCGGAACTGGGGAGAATAGTAAAGCTCCAGACATCGCCCGGGTGGATGGCAGTGCCATCGGCCTTGGCCTCCTCGACCCGCCAGTAATATGTTTTGCCTATTTCCCAGGTGTAACCATCGTAAGCCGGCTGATCAATCAAACCTTGGTCGGTGCCACCGATTCCGCTTTTCACATCTTCAAAGCTCTCGCCGATGTACAGGTGGTGCTTAACGGCGGTCTCTCCGGCTGTCCAGCTAAGCGTAACCGTTTCTGTTGTGATTATTGCCTTGTCAGAGGGATTAGGCACCGTAGCCTTTAACTGCGGCGGCATAAGCGCCTCTATCTCGGCCTGCGACAGCGCCCGATTGTAAATACGCACATCATCGATGATGCCATCCCAGTGACGGCCTGCTGCTCCTGGATTTTCGCCAATAAGTACGCTATAGGTATTGGTACCTATGCCAGTGTTATTGTCGATGGTCGCGTCAAGCACTCCATCCAAATAAAAGTCGATGTACGAACCATCATAGGTTCCTGCGACGTGATGCCATTCGTCGTAGCCAACTGCAGTTGCTCCATTGACCGAAGGATTACTTTCCGACCAGATAGTGATACCAAAGTGAAACCTCGGGTCGCTCGAATCGTTACTAAGTCTCCAAGCGTATTCTCCTTTAGCAACGACAGCTACCCACTGAGTGGGGATCGACCTGATAGTTACCCATGCGGCGACCGTTATCTCGTCGGTGACATCAAAGATTGGATCATTCCCGCAATCCACGTAGTCGCCGTCACCATCAAGATCCAATGCACCGCCTATCCACCCAGACACCCACAGCGGGTCACCTATCAAGGTACCGACGTTGCCGTTGCCGGACGAATCAACAGCAGTAGTGCCGGACGTCTCATCGAGCTTCCACCAGCCAATATGATTAGGATCGGCATCGGTGGCTGTGCTAATTTGAACAAGGCCCAGCAACAAAACAAAAGAAATTAAAAAATACATTCTCTTACACATAATAATCCTCCTTCAAAATGAGTTAAATAATATTGACCTGATCACACATGAAAAAACCTATTATCCCGACGAGCACCCACCCACTTATTAGTTGGTGTGCGCTTGTCTCAAACAGCCTCCGTACGACATCTGATAAAATCTACCTTCCTCCAAGACTAAAAGGCCGCAATACCCATGAACAACTACTTGGAGCAGCGTATTCTTTATGCCGCTTCCAAATAACATTGATTATACACTTCTACATTGCCTGTGGCAAGGTTAATTGCTGTTAATTTGTTGCCGTTCCTCGGGTCGGCTCAAAAAACAACAGGGGCCTATGTTACAGGTCAGCACAGACCCCGGAATGTTGCAATCGCCTCTAAGCTAATTGTCAGCCTTAAGATGCCTTACGGCTATAGCCATAGAAGCTCTTGGAGTTATACAATCTTCAACGTTGCCAAGTCAAACACGCAGCTACTGCTCGTGCTACTCTTGTGCCGGATACAACCTGATGTCATCAAAGTAAAGCTTGCCTGTTCCACCTTGTCCACCCTGACTTCCAACACCAATGGTTATATCCTGGACCGTAGAAAGAGTCACACCAGCATCGCTAAGAACGCTGAGCGGAATATCCCACTGCTGCCAGTCGGTTGTCAGCACCGCTCTTGGACCGACCGCGATCGAGCGTTTTAAGCATGATTTACTCGGTCAAAATGGGGTGCGCTGGGTGATCATTCTTGAGGGTGTTAATGACATCAGCGGCAGCCGCAGCCCAAAAGTGGCCACCGATTTAATTGCCGCGTATGAGCAGTTCATAGACAAGGCCCATGCCCAAGACATCCTGGTATACGGTGTGCCTATCCTGCCCTTTGGAGGCTCCATGTACGACAGCGAAGACCATGAGGCCGCGCGCCAAATAGTCAACAAATGGATTCGAACCAGCGGTAAGTTCGACGCAGTCATTGATATGGATGCTGCAGTATGCGATCCGGCGAATCCTACTGGGCTGTTACCGGCATACGATACCGGTGACCATCTGCACCTCAATGTGGCAGGCTACCAGAAGATGGCCGAGGCCATTGACCTTGATTTATTTAAGCAAACAGCCGACCTTAACAAAGACAGTATTGTGGACTTTGTTGACTTTGCGATTTTAGCCGGTCAATGGCGACAAATACCTGGTTTCCCTTCTGCTGATATTGCACCGCCGGAGGGAGACGGGGCTGTTGACTTAGAAGATCTCTACTCAATGGCTCAAGAGTGGCTAGTAGAGTAAAAAACGAAGTTGAAGTCAGATATTGACAATGCTGTCAGATAATAAATTTACTTAATCTAACTTTTTTCCAACGGGATCGGCGGCTAAACAAAGAAGTAACCCACCGGCATAAAGCCGGGGGCTTTCGGATAAGGTGGAATTTACCGCTTACTTATGTGCGCGGCTCTGTAACCCGCGCAATACCCTTCGACATTGCTCAGGGCAAGAATTGCTGGGCTGCTTCGCTCGCCGCTCGAAATTACCAAATCCACAAGATAAACTTGTGGGCTAACCGATTTTGGGATTGATGCGAAACGAGGAAATTTCGGCGTTGTAAAAGGGAAGGTAATAGTTAAAATTGGGGGTAATCAGGAATTAGAGTTAAGTTAGATGACCCCGGAATTCCGGCAAAAGAGATGGAGATAAAGATGAGAATATTGAAGAAATCGAGTTTAGCAGGATTTGTTCTTTTAATACTGAGTCTTTCCTGTGCCTCACATATGGCGGCTGCGGAGGATTGCTGGATCGGCACCTGGGTGAGCGCCCAGCAGTTGACGGAACCCAGAAACCTGCCGCCTGCACCGGGATTATCCAACAATACACTGCGCCAGGTTATACGTGTGACCCTGGGAGGGAGCCAATTACGCGTGCAGCTTTCCAATGCCTATGGGTCCAGCCCGGTTACAATTAATGCCGCCCACCTTGCGGTATCAACGGGCGGCAGTGCGATAGATCCGGCAACGGACAGGGCACTGACGTTTGGGGGGGCATCATCGATAACTATTCAGGCGGGACAGGCCGTTTATTCGGATACTCTAAACTTTGATGTAATACCATTGAGCAACCTGGCAGTAAGTATTTATTTTGGCCAGACGTCGGCTGATGTCACGGGGCATCCCGGCTCCAGGACCACATCCTATATCCAATCCGGCAATGCAGTGACAGCAACCGATATGGCGTCGGCGGTTAAAACAGATCATTGGTATATTTTGAGCGGGATTGATTTGTGGCTCGATGATTCCTACGCGTGTGTGGTAACGCTGGGTGATTCGATTACGGACGGCAGGGGATCCACCACTAACGGCAACAACCGATGGCCGGATAATCTGGCCCGACGCCTGCAGGCAGACCCGAATACTGCAAAGATTGGCGTACTGAATCAAGGCATCGGTGGCAATGCCGTAGTATCCGGCGGCCTGGGACCGACCGCGCTTAAGCGTTTTGATCATGATGTACTTGGTCAAAATGGGGTTCGCTGGGTGATCATTCTCGAGGGGGTTAATGACATCGGCGGCAGCCGCAGTCCAAAAGTGGCTACAGATTTAATTGCCGTGTATGAGCAGTTTATAGAAAAAGCTCATGCTAAAGATATCCTTGTATACGGTGTGCCGATCCTGCCCTTTGGAGGGTCCTTTTATGATAGTAAAAACCATGAGGCTGCACGTCAGGAAGTCAATAAATGGATTAGAACCAGTGATAAGTTCGACGCAGTCATTGATCTGGATGCTGCGGTACGAGATCCAGAGAATCCTAATAGGCTGTTACTTGAATACGATACTGGTGATCATCTGCATCTGAATGTGGCAGGCTACCAGAAGATGGCCGAGGCTATTGACCTTGATTTATTCAAGTAAGAAAATGAGAAATCCTGGTTTAATAACAAACGATCGTAATAATATTACTAGTCAAAATAAATATAATTACCTTATCTATAGAGTAAAAGTTTATCTCAAATATTTTATGTCATTAAGTTTTATAGGAGGATGATTATGTGTCGCAAATCTCTTTTCTTGATATCGCTTCTTGTACTACTGTGTTGGGCATGCACTCTACACGCCACTGTCGTTACCACGGTCGACGGCTGCGGCGCGGATACGTTTGTAACCAATGACGAAACGAACGACAAAGACAGCGTTATGGGCACAGAGAAAACTCTGGAGATCCGTAACTATGAGGGCGTCCAGCAAAGAATCGGATACCTCCGTTTTGACATCTCCAGCGTTGAAGTAGATGACGACCACTACATCGGGGGTGATCTTACTGGTGCCACCTTAACCCTTAATGTTACAGGTACCCAGGAAAAATGGGTGAGCGTATATGGTGTGGCCGACGGTGCCAATGACCTTTGGGATGAAGCGACCATGAGTTATCGTACGGCACCTGGAGTCGTCTATGAATCACCCGATATACGTGGTGTACCCCCAGGTCGTTATGCACTCAATGACGCTCTTCTGCAAAAGCTCGGACATATTAAATTGGGAACCAGCGGCCTGTATTCCTCTTATCCCAACACTCTGAACCTGAATCATTTTCTGGCTCAGGACACCAACAAACTGATTACATTTATCATCATCAATGAACAAAGTGACCCGGAGGCGGACTGGTGGATAACCACCAAGGAAAGCGATACCCCGGAATTGGCGCCGGCACTGACCTTGCCCAATGCCCTGGAACCCCTGAAGGTCATCTGGGTCTACGATACGAGTGGAGGTGCTAACATCGAGAATGACCAGTTTTGGCTCGATTGGTTGTTAGCTCAAGAGTACGCTCTCGACGCTGAACCGGACAAGTGGATCCAACTGGATTCGGCCAAGATTGACCAACTCAATGATGCGGACTTAGTGATCTTAAGCCAAGTGACTGACAGTAATGCCTACGCCAGCGACGCCAATGAAATCGCTGCCTGGGCGTCGGTCATCACACCGATACTCACTATGGAGGACTGGGAACAGTCAGATGGTGGTCTACAGATGTTCACCGATGCCATCAGTTCATTGACGGAACAACCCAAGGTGTGTACCTGTGAGGTTATCCCTCCGGTCATGCCTGCGCCATCAGCTCTACCTTCCATACCCAAGCTTCCAGATCCCTTTCAATTCATGGACGGTAAGCGTATGACTCACCTGGATGATTGGACATGTCGTCGTGCTGAAATCAGTCTACAGGTTCAGGAGTATGTTTACGGTCCCAAACCATCAAGGCCGTCCACTGTCACCGGATCCTATAGTGGCAATCAACTAACTGTTGACTGCTCGGAAGATGGAAGATCAATCTCTTTCAAGGCAACTATCGCGTATCCGCCCACCGGCACGGCCCCTTATCCTGCCATAATCACTATGGGTCCCTGGCTTACCCTGCCCAAAACGGAACTGGATAACCTGGGTATAGCGGTTATCTATTTCCCCAATGACGAGTTGGGCAGGCAAGGCAGTACCAGTGACAGGGGAAAAGGAAAGTTTTACGATTTTTATGGCAGCGATCATCAGGCAGGATCACTCATGGCCTGGGCCTGGGGCGTCAGCCGTCTCATTGATGTCCTTGAACAGACTCCTGAAGCCAACATTAATCCAGCAAGATTAGGTGTCACCGGATGTTCCCGGAATGGCAAAGGCGCCCTGGTCTGCGGTGCCTTTGATGAACGAATCGCGCTAACCATTCCCACGGAATCAGGTGCCGGAGGAGCCAGTAGCTGGCGCGTGGCCGATGCCCTGGTAGCTGCCGGAGGAAATGTTCAGACCGCCAGACAGATTGTCACAGAAAATACCTGGATGGCACCCATTTTTGCGCAATTCGGTAATCAGGTGGACCGGCTTCCTGTCGACCAGCACATGGTCGCAGCCTTGTGCGCGCCACGCCCACTTCTTATAACCGAGAACACTGCTTTTGAGTGGCTTGGTCCTGAAGCTTGCTACACAACAGCCATAGCCGCACACAAGGTCTGGGAAGCACTGGGCCTGCCTGATCGCATGGGCTTTGTTCAGACCTCTCATGGAGATCATTGTGGATTCAAAGAAATAAAAGAATTGAGAGCCTTTTGCACAAAGTTTCTACTCGACGGTGAAGCGGATACCAACGTATTGAAAACGGACGGGAATTTTGACCGTAACCCCTTAGACTGGATCAATTGGGATGTGCCCTCATTAGAATAAATCAGACGAAAAAAGTTATTGCACGTCTACCCGCTGTTATTGTTCTTATAGTAGCTCATTGGGCATATTCTCAAACCGTTGATCCCAACCATCTGCACCTCAATGTGGCAGGCTACTAGAAGATGGCCGAGGCCATTGACCTTGATTTGTTTAAGTAAGAAAAAGCCGTCAGTCATTAGCTTTCAACCTTCAGTTGCTTTGAATCCTGCGGACGCAGGAGATGTTTTTGATTTTGCTTTTCTGGCCTAAATAGGATATAAGGTAAGTTCGTACCGATGGATTTTGCAGCGAATCAATAATGTACGACTATCTATTCTACAAGGAGACTAAAAATGCGGATCATGCAATTCAAAATGCCCTTGATGGTAAGCATCGCCGGTATCCTTCTTCAAAGCGGGTGCATCACAGCCGCAGAATCCCAGCGCGAGCGCATTTCCATCAACGAAGACAGGAGTTTGCATAAATACAATTCGGAGGCTCAAGCAAATCAAATAAACAGAGTAATTATCTTAACCGATATTGAAGCTGACCCGGACGATACACAATCTTTGATTCGTTTACTTTTATATTCTAATGAAATTGATATAAAAGGATTAATTGCTACAACCTCTGTTTGGCAAAAAACGAGAGTAGCTCCTGAATCAATAAAAAAAATAATTCAAGCCTATGGCAAAGTACAACCTAGCCTTAAGAAGCATGAAGCTGGTTTTCTTGATGCTGAAGCGCTTTTAATGAAAGTAAAACAAGGCTTAGCAAAATATGGAATGCAGGGAGTTGGCGATGGGAAAGATTCACAAGGTTCGGACTGGATTATAAAAGTACTTGAAGAAAAAGATGAGCGTCCATTGTGGATATCTGTTTGGGGAGGCGCGAATACCCTTGCTCAGGCATTATATAAAATTAAAAATACAAAAACAGAAACAGAAGCTAAAAAATTAATTGCAAAACTCAGGGTTTATACAATATCCGACCAGGACGACAGCGGTATATGGATTAGGAAAAATTTTCCTGACTTGTTTTACATTGTTAGTCCGGGCGATGATTACGGTAGCTCAACATGGAATGCAATTAATAGTTTTGTGAAAGGTATAAACAATGATGAGATTAGCAATAATTGGCTGGCACAAAACATTCAACAAGGTCATGGTCCTCTCGGCGCTGAATATCCTGATGTAGCCTGGGGAATAGAGGGGGATACGCCATCGTGGTTGTCATTAATACCTAACGGACTAAATGAAGCAGAGCATCCTGACTGGGGAGGTTGGGGTGGTCGTTACGAACTGTACAAGCCAGATTTTGCTACGCTTAAGAAAGGAGAATCGGGTGTTCCATTTGAACCCGAGACAAGGGAAATCTGGACAAATGCAATTGATAGTTATACCCCATATATTTATAATGAATATGGACGAGCGGTTCGAAAGGACACTGTTTCCTTCACCGATAATAAAGTGACTTTGTGGCGTTGGCGAGATGACTTTCAAAATGATTTTGCCGCCCGAATGGATTGGTGTATAAAATCATATCAGGAAGCCAATCATCCACCAGTTCCTGTATTAGGGCATCCCGAACAAATAACTGTAAAATCAGGAGAGGGCTTTGGTTTGGGTGCCAGCGGCACTACCGATCCTGATGGAGATAATCTCAGTTACCTATGGTTTAACTATCCAGAGGCTGGTTCATATAAAAAATTGATAAAAATTGATTCAGCTGAGAATGCGCGTGGGGTTTACGTGATAGCTCCTGAGGTTGAAAAAAACGAAACTGCTCATTTTATTTTGAGAGTTACAGACAAAGGTAAGCCTCAATTATCAAGATATAAAAGAGTAATAGTGAATGTATTGCCAAAATAAGATAAAACACTGCCGCTAACACGCAATAAAAACAAGGCGGGGTGATGTAGTGAAATGAAACGGAAGACGGTTTCCGATTTCTCCTGGCAGCGAATTAATGATGTACGACTATCTAATCTACAAGGAGACGGACAATGCGGATCATGCAATTTCAAATGCTCCTGATGGCAAGCATCACTGGCATCCTGCTTCAAAGTGGGTGTATCACAGCCGCAGAATCACCGCGCGAGCACATTTCCATCAATGAAGACTGGAGCTTCTATAAGTATGATTCTATAGCTCAAGCGGACAAACTGATCTACGATGTGCGCCTGGAGGTAAAAGACGATCAAGATGACAGAGCGGCTGATGCCAAACCCACGGAGGCGTTGGAAGTGGAAACGACTCAGGAAGTGCTCAAGCCCTGGGTCCTGCCGACCTGCAACGACTTCATCAAAGACCCAGTCAAGCGCCATGTCCGTCCCGAAGGCAATCCCGGCAGCGATTTCCCGTTCGTTCAGAGCGATTTCGACGACAGTTCGTGGGAGAGCGTGAACCTGCCGCACGACTGGGCGATCAAAGGTCCTTTCCAGAAAGGCTGGGGCGCTGAAGTCGGCGGGAGCATGGGACGCCTGCCCAGTCCCGGTGTGGCGTGGTATCGGAAGAAGCTGGACATACCGGCTGCCGACGCGGGCAAATCCATCTTTCTCGATGTGGACGGTGCGATGTCCTACGCCATAGTCTGGTTGAACGGCAAGTTGGTTGGCGGCTGGCCCTATGGCTATGCCTCGTGGCGCGTGGATCTTACGCCGTATGTTGTGCCAGGTAGTGAGAATCAACTGGCGATCCGTTTAGACAATCCCCCCAGTTCGTCGCGCTGGTATCCCGGTGGCGGAATCTACCGCAATGTCTGGTTGATCAAGACCAATCCCATTCATGTCGGTCAGTGGGGCACTTTTGTGACGACGCGCGATGTTTCCGAGGTCTTCGCCACGATCGACCTGGAAGTCACTATCGACAACGACTCGAAGGATGACGCTACTGTTAGAGCGGTTACACAGATCTTCGCCTTGAATGCAGACGGCAACAAAACCGGCGATGCCGTCGCCAGTTTCGAGCCCCTGAAAACGCCGGTTGCGGCGGGAGAAAGAACCAAGGTCGAAGGTTCCGTTATTCTCAAAAATCCCAGACTATGGGGACCACCACCCACGCAGGCTCCAAATCGTTACGTGGCGGTAACCACCTTGTGGCAGAATAACAAAGTAGTCGATCAATACGAAACGCGCTTCGGTATCCGCTCACTACGTTTCGACCCAGGCACTGGCATCTACATCAATGGTGAGCACATCAAGATCAAAGGTGTCAACCAGCACCACGACCTCGGCGCCCTAGGTGCTGCGTTCAACACCCGTGCAGCCGAGCGTCAACTCGAGATACTCAGAGAGATGGGCTGTAACGCGATCCGTATGGCCCATAACCCACCCGCTCCCGAGTTACTCGAGTTGACCGACCAGATGGGCTTCCTTGTGATGGACGAGGCATTCGATGTGTGGGTGCGGAAAAAAACTCCGCTCGACTTTCACCTCATCTTTCCGGATTGGCTCGAACAAGACTTGCGTGCCCTTGTCCGCCGGGACCGGAATAGTCCCTCTGTGATTATATGGAGCTTTGGTAACGAAGTTGGCGAGCAATACACCAATGAGGAAGGCGCGGCAGTGGCGAAGCGGCTGCACGATATAACTAAGGAAGAGGATCCCACCCGTCCCACGACCAGTGCAATGAACTGGGCCAAGCCGGACATGCTCATGCCCGAAGTCATGGACGTCATCAGCTTGAATTACCAGGGCGAAGGGATCCGCGACACTCCGGAATTTGCCGGGACCGATCGCATCCGTACTTCGCCGCAATACCCTGCCTTCCACGCGAAATTTCCTGATAAAGTCATTCTCAGCAGTGAAACTGCGTCTGCGCTCAGCAGCCGCGGCATCTACCTGTTTCCCGTGACGCAAGAGATTAGTGCGCCAGTGCGGGATGGCAGGGGCGGCGACTCTAAGATTCGCCAAGTGAGCGCCTACGAACTCCATGCAGTCGACTTTGGCTCCTCAGCGGACAAGGTGTTCGGTTCCCTCGCGCGGCACTCTTTCGTCGCCGGCGAGTTTGTCTGGACCGGATGGGACTACCTCGGCGAGCCCACGCCCTACTACGAATCCCGCAGCTCGTATTCCGGGATTATCGACCTGGCAGGGTTCAAGAAGGACCGCTTTTATATTTACCAGGCGCACTGGCGCCCGGAACTGCCTATGGCGCACATTCTGCCGCACTGGAACTGGACGGAGCGCATCGGTGAGGTCACACCGGTCCACGTTTTCACCTCCGGCGACGAGGCTGAACTGTTCCTCAACGGCAAGTCACTCGGTCGCAAGAAAAAGATATTCGACACTCCCGGCCAGGCGATGGATGGTGAGCCTGCTTATCGTATCCGCTGGGACGATGTGGTTTATGAACCAGGCGAACTCAAAGTTGTCGCCTTCAAGGACGGTAAGGAATGGGCCACCGATATCGTGCGTACTGCCGGTAATGCTTCCCAAATGGATCTCAAGCCCGATCGCGCCACCATAATCGCTGACGGTCGCGACTTGTCCTTTGTTACTCTCACGGTTCAGGACAGCAACGGCATAATGGTACCCAGGGCCAACAATCTGATCCGCTTCTCCGTCAGCGGCCCCGGCGAAATTGTCGCTACCGACAACGGCGATCCCACGAATCTCGTGCCGTTCCCCTCACACGAGCGCGAGGCTTTCAACGGCCTTTGCCTGGTGATCGTTCGTGGAAAGCCGGGGCAGCCGGGAACGATCAAGCTGAAAGCGGAATCCGACTCGCTCGAAAGCGCGACCGTCACTTTGCAAAGTGTCGCGGAAAAGGCGAACACCGGCGTCGCACAACACGCGGACAGCAAAGAGGGGCCGAAAGCAAAACCGGGCGAAAATCCCATTATCTGGGCGGATGTTCCGGATCCCTCCGTCATCCGGGTGGAGGACACGTATTACATGAGCAGCACGACTATGCACATGAATCCCGGCGTTCCCATTATGAAATCCAAAAATTTGGTCAATTGGGAAATCGTTAATTACGCCTATGACATCCTTGCCGATAATGACGCTCTGGCCCTCCGCAACGGACAACAGACCTACGGCAAAGGATCATGGGCAAGCAGCCTCCGATACCATGATGGCACATATTACGTGTCGACCTTTTCGTATTCCACCGAGAGAACGCATGTCTATAAGACGAAAGATATTGAGAACGGTCCGTGGACGGAATCAACGTTCAGGCCCCCACTTCATGACATGGGCCTGTTCTTCGAGGATGACGGGCGCGTGTTCATGACCTACGGAAGTGGTGATATCAAGATCATTGAACTGACTTCCGATGCCTCGGGCATCAAGCCGGGCGGCCTCGACCAGGTCATTATTGAAGATGCCAGCCTGGTCGCGGGCACTAATGTCGGACTGAAGGCTGAAGGCTCGCACCTCTACAAGATTAACGGCAAATATTACATTTTTCTCATCACCTGGCCGAAGGGTGGGATGCGCACGGAATTGGTCTTTCGGTCGGAGCACCTGACAGGGCCGTATGAGGGTAAAGTCGCGCTAAGCGATAGAGGCATTGCGCAGGGAGGCATTGTGGAGACGCCCGAAGGTGATTGGTATGCCATGCTGTTTCGGGATTCTGGAGCCGTCGGGCGCATCCCCTACCTGGTCCCGGTGACATGGGAAGACGACCGGCCTGTATTCGGAATCAATGGAAACGTTCCCGAGGTTCTGGATATTATGGCGGTACCTCAGGATATTCCTGGAATTGTCGCATCCGATGAATTTGACCGGAGTGCGGGAGACCCTGCGCTTCCATTGGAATGGCAGTGGAATCATAATCCCGACAGTAGCTACTGGTCCATTGCGGAGCGACCCGGATACCTGAGACTGACTAATGGAAGGATCGACACAAGTATCCTTGATACAAAAAACACCCTGACCCAAAGAACATTCGGGCAGGAATGCTCAGCAAGTATTGCAATGGATATAGGCAATATGAAAAACGGGGATTTTGCAGGCCTTGCGGCATTTCAAAAAAACTACGGATACGTGGGAGTGAAAATGTCCGGGAACACCAAGTCAATCGTTATGGTGAATGCCGGTGACGGTTCACCCGTGGAAGTGGCAAGCGTGCCCCTTGAACAGGAAAGAGTCTACCTGAAAGTCTACATAGATTATCGAAACCGAACAGATAAGGCCTATTTCTATTACAGCTTGGACGACATCGAATGGCAGGTGATCGGCAACACCCTTCAAATGTCCTACACGCTCCCACAACACTTTATGGGATATCGCTTCGCGCTATTCAATTACGCAACAGAGTCGGCCGGTGGTTTCGTGGATTTTGATTTCTTCAGGGTCGATAATAAGTTGGCCAGTCCGAGTTCCGCCAGCGTTACCAACATTGTTTGCAACCCGGATGGAAGTGTGACGCTCTAGTTCGTCGACGGCCCCGGCGAAATTGTCGCTACCGGCAACGGCGATGCCACCGATTTCAACATTTTTTCGTCTCACGACCGCAAGGCTTTCAACGGCCTTGCACTGGTGATCATTAAGGCTAAACGTGACCAAACCGGCTCGGTTGTCATCACTGCTGAATCCGACGGACTGCCTGTTGTCACGTGTACCGTTAGGACGAGATAGCATCTTATATAAGTAAAAAACGCAGTTTGAGGCATATTGTTAAGAGAGAGTTTCAGGAGATTTTTTCGCGATAGAAAGTCCATGAAATCTACGATACCTGCGGCTGTCCAGTAGAGCATTATACTATTAACTAAGACTATTCAAAAAGCCTCATTTTTAGTCAAAATTTTATACAACCGTCTTACAACCGGAAGGCCTAATATTTCCCATTTTGTAACCGTTCACAGTATTTTGGATAATTGAAGTAAAACTGTGTTTTTGTCCGATAAAGATTTCATGGACAAAGACACCATTATCGAAAAACTCGTC
>Ga0307437_1001167_pt1 | contig 18195 bp, 14 predicted proteins | sample SalMarWE160390MG_FD_202146 | JGI IMG/M metagenome (GOLD analysis project Ga0307437, IMG submission 202146) | Salt marsh sediment microbial communities from the Plum Island Ecosystem LTER, Massachusetts, United States - WE1603-90 | ecosystem: Environmental > Aquatic > Marine > Intertidal zone >...
ATTTCTTCAAACGGAGATTTATTTTGGTCCATCAAGCCTCCTTATCTTTATATAATTTAAGCTTATCCTCCACATCCTTCAATGTTGGGTCAAGTTCAATCGCCTTCTCCCAGTTTGAAACAGCTTTATCTATCAATTCTTTTTGCTCATAAGCATACCCCAAATTTGCATAAGTAAAAGCCTCTACTTCATCCTTTTTGCTAGCCTCTTTAAAAATTTCTATTGCTTCATCTATATTTCCTCTCTCAAACATAATAAGCCCCAACCCAACCTGAGCTTCAATCATATCAGGACTTTCTTCCAAAACCTTTTCGAATATCTTACGGGCGTCTTTTTGTTTTCCGTCCTTTGAAAGTGCAACAGCAAGATTTGTTAATATTTCAGGAGAGGAATCATCTAAAAGAACCGCTTCTTTTAATTGACGGATCGCAATCTCTACTTTTCCTACATAAAAGTTCTTTACAGCCAAATCGTTAATTCTACGTGCTTCTTCCTTATTTCTTCTCTTATCAAATTTTTCCCTTTCTTCCTTAAAATCTTCCACATATTTTTCTACCAAAGAAGATAGCTCTTTTAATCCTTCTGAAGAATCTTTGAATTGCATGTACATCTGCTCAAAAACTTTTTGCAGAGTCTCCCTAAGGGCATTAATTTCTTCTTTAAACGATACCTCAAGTTTTTCAAAAACCTCACCAATATGAGATAACCCGTTACTTACAACATCTGCTGAACCTTCAATTTTCTCAACCAATGTTTTCCGAAGTTCCTCTGTCTTTTCCAGCATTTTCTCCGGGTTATTCTTAACCTCGTCTGAAAGATTATCCATTCCGGATTGGACAACATCCTTTAAAGAAACAATTTCTTCTTCCAGCTTAATATCCAAATCCTTAGAAAATTTTTCAAGAATTGAAGAAATTTCGCCTAACTTGACATTAAGCAAAGATCTTAACTCATATTGATCGTTATGCTGAGATTTGCTTAAATTCCTTAACACATCTATGGTTTCATTTCTACGCTTGATTATTTCATCAGCTGGAACTTTTTGCTCTTTTTTCCCACCTGCTTTAATCCCTCCTTGCCCAGATTTCTTTTCTTCTGTATTCTTTGCCGGATTTTTATCTTTCTTTTTCTTATTCCCTTCTTCCATAAAAAAATCACCTCCTTATAAGAGGTCTTATCCTTTTGTATTTTTCTGTTGCTTCTCTCAACATCGCCGACACATACAACTTCTTCTTCATGGGATCCATCTCTGTTTTTGAAAGGAGGCTTAAAGCAAGTTCCGTATTTCCGCTATAAAAAGCAAGCAGCGTTCTTCTTTCCATGTAATCTTCTCTTGATTTTAATTTCGAAAGACGCTGGTACGCCCCCCAATAATCCCCAAGCTCAGATTCTAAACTACTCAAAAGGACTTCTCTTTTCTCATCGCCTACTTTTTCTATCTCTTCAAATGCCCTCTCTAAATCTTTTAATTTGATGTACAAGAGAACTCTTTCTTCGGGAAAATCTGCCATTTTAAGTCTGTCTAACAGTAGCTGCCTCCTTACATCTTCTACTTCCTTTATGCTAACTTTAACCTCTTTACCGAGAAACCACAAGAGGACCTTTTCTTTACCACCAAGTTCTTTAACTTTTTCCAGATAAAAACCGGCCTTTTCCTTATCTCCGGCAATAAAATAAAGGTAAGCTCCCTCCTTGACAATTTCTTCGTTGTCCGAATATTTATCAAGTAATTGTTCATAAAAAGGTAACTGTTCTTTTATGTCTATATCCTTCATATAACGAATCGCTGTATCCCAATCAGAAAGGCCGAGATTGATTCTGACCAGCAAAGGAATCATCTCTTCATCGTCAGGATCAATAAACTCTTTCATCTTCTCGGCAACCTCTGGAAAGTCATTAAGTAATTCTTCCATTTCAACTCTGCTCTTCTGCTTATCTCCAACTTGATAGCGAATCTTTGCAAGAGCGAGCCGTATAGGCAAGGGAAATGTCTCTTGAAATAAGCTTTCAATTTCACTCAACAAATATTTACCTGTTTCCTCCGAACCGTCAAAAAATTCTTCTATTATACCAATAAGAGGCGCATTACGCTCCTCATTTGCGTAAATTTTTAATAAATTTCCAACCAATTCTTTTGTTAATTCTACTTTGGGTAGTAAAACCCCTATCTCCTTAATCATTCTGTCTCGCTTTTCTTCATTCGTCCAATAAGCTTCAATAAAATATTCCAACGCCTGTTCCACGTGCCCTAAATCCTTCTCTATCCCAGCTCTTAAAACAACTATGCTTTTTTCTACGTTAGGATCCTCAAACTTTTCCAAGGCTGCTACCGCTGAGCTTTTTAATTTGGGGTCAAAACGGATCCCCTTTTCTATTTCCTCAATACCTGATAAATCCCCCAAGAGAAGTTTAACTTTGCCGTAAAAAATCCTGAGAGCAGCATGAATTGGAGCAATATCAATAAGCTTCTCACTTTCTTCTCTCATTATCTCAACCATAGTCTGATTTTGCGCAAGGGCTTCTCCCAAACAATGAACCGCTTTATCAACATTACCTGCTTCTCTATACAGTCTATAAAGAGTCATAAGCGTCTCGTACTCAGCATTACCCTCTGTTCTTATCTCTTCAAGTACCTCGATCGCTTTTCCCGAGAGAGAATTATCTAATCCTATGGCTCTTCTAATAAGCCCCGCTGCATTTGACAAATTGCCGACTTTTGAATTCGCTTTTGCCAGAGAAAGCATTAACTCCGGTTGCTCTTCTAACTCTAAAGCTTCTAAAACTTGCGATCCCCACTTAATGGCTTCTTCGTAATAATTGTTTTGAATTAAAATTTTTGTAAGCACCCGTGAGATAGCCTCGTTACTCTCTCTCTTTTTTACTTCGTTTATTAGAAAAGTGGTTACTTCGCCGACATAGTCGGGAAACTCTCTCGCGGCATTTTCTATTTCCCGGCAGCCTTTTTCAAACTCTCCTTTGTGAAAATATAAAGAAGAAATAAGTTTTCTTATCCTGGGTTCGTCTCGATAACCCTGCAGATAGGTCATAATAAATTTAAACCTTTCCGGGTCCTCATCTATAGCTTCTTTAAAACTATTCTCCGCTTTATCGAACTCTTGCGATAATCGGTATAACTCAGCTAATGCAAACGGATACGTAAAAGGAGGGAAATCCTCTCTATCCAGGTTCTTGTAAAATTTCAGGAATTGCTGGGTGAACTCCGGCTTTGACTTTACTCTTTTATCAAATTCGGTAAGCATAACAGGTATATAATCAGCCTGCTCTGAAATTATCAGGTTAACTTTTTGGGCAATTTCTTCAGGTTTATCCGGAATTTGAAGCATTAAAGAAATAATTTCTCCTTCTGTGCTAACAGGATTCTCTTGCTTAAACTTTTGAAGCTCTTCTTTTATCTGTTCTGTTTTTTCTGGATCTAAAGACAATTCCTTATAAATTTGAAGCGCTGCCTCTGTTTCCCCTTCTCTTGAAAGCAGTCTAGCTTTTAAGAGTAAAGCCTCGGAGGGAAACTCCTTTCCTTCAAACATCTGGTTTAAATTCTCAAGTATTGTGTTTGACGACGAAGGAGATTGTTCAAATGCTTTTTCCAGAAGCACTACAACATCCTCTTTCCATCCAAGCACACTATAAACATTTGCCACGTTAAGAAAATTATCTATATCCTGAGGAAGTTTTCCTTCAAGCTCTTTTACTCTCCTGCCTATCTCTTCATCAGCTTCAATTAAAACGGCGGAGAGAAATTCCTTTAATCCTTCAGAACTTCTTTCCTTTTTTATATAAGCTTCAGCTAATTGTCTATGAATTGCTGGATTGTCGGGATCTTTCTTAGCCATTTTCTGGTACTTTTTTATCGCATCATCTACTTCGAACTCTTCTAAAAGATCCAGCGCTTTTTCCTCTTTCCCCGATTCAATCAATAATTCACTTAAATAATCAATAATCTCTTTCGATTTCTTCCCGTAAGGCGATAAAATTGAAATCACTTCTTCCTGTAGTCCTGGTTTTGTGTTTACAGATTCACGCAGTTTAGAAACTCCTTCTTTATAATGTTTATCCTTAAGCAAAAATTCACCCAAACCTAATTTCAGGTATGCGTCTCCGTAATTTTCTCTTTCTGCTCTTCTTAATTCTATCGAGATATTCTGTGTTTCTTCAGGCTTTTTTTCCAATATTAATTTAAATATTCTTAACGACTCCTCACTTTCCCTTCCTTCCTTCATTATTGCATATAAATATAGATGAGTAAAATCTCTCGGACTAAATTCCGTTTTATTCGTAAGAATGTTTTTAACAACCTGTTCCTCTCTCTGGATAAAAGATTTTTTACTCTCTTCGCTCATCTCCCTGAAAAGGTCGTAAACACCTTCAAAGTCCATCTTTTCAACCCATTTTTCCATAAGATATTCGGCCAAACGGTCCGGTTTACCTCTACCATAGAACAAATCCTCTACTTCTCCGACAACTTTCTTCTTCGCTTTGGCAGAAAGTACTGCACCTTTCTCTGCCCAGATAATCACTTCGTTTAGCTTGTCTATGGCATGGTATAAGTGCATAATCTCAAGAATAAGGGGAAGGTCTGACTCATCCTTTCTTAAAGCTCCCTGCAATATTTTTACAGCTTTAAGAGAATCTCCCTTTGATGCTACCCTCCGGGCTTTATCAATTAGATTGGACTGATCGCCAAAAGTAAACATAACCAAAGTAGAATATAACAAAAATAAAAAGTAAGTCAAGACTTCCAGTTGACCTAAAAAGAATAATTAAATTAATATTCGGCTATCTCGGTACGGTTTTTCCCTCCTTTTTTCGCATTATACAACCCCCTATCAGCAGCTGCTATGAGGTCCGGTTTATTATGCGCGTGTTTCCCAAGTTCAGAAACACCTATTGATACGGTAATTCTAAACTTAATATCATCCGGAGAAACAAATATTTTGTTTTCTATTGTGTCACGTAGATTTTCTGCGAGTTTATATCCTTCCAAGGCTGCAGTTTTTGGTAGTATAATAGCAAATTCTTCTCCACCATACCTTGCAAGTATGTCAGAAGCCCTTATTCTCTCTTTCATTAGCCGTCCAACCTCCCGGAGAATCATATCGCCATTCTGATGTCCAAACTGATCATTAATTAACTTAAAGTTATCCAGATCAATCATCAGTAAAGAAATAGGCTCATTATTGCGCTGGGCTTCTGCAATTTTATTGTCTAACATCTCTTGAAAGAATCGGTGATTGTAGGTTTCGGTCAGTCCATCTCTAATGGCTTTTTGCCTTTCATAATCATATAAAACAGCTTTTTCTACAGAAGAAGCGGCTATATCTGTAATCATATTTAAAATCATTAAATCGTTATTCCTGTCGAACCAATCTATATTTTTAGAAAGAAGCAATATCCCTCCCTTAACGTCACCCCTGAAAGGTGAAAACAACAAAGACTTTGCATTAAAAGTTCTTTCTTCCGGAAACAAAATAGGCCTCTTTGTTTCTTTAGAAAGATCTGCCTTACATAGAGAAATATTTTTTTCAAGAGCTAACGCAATTATACTTTTTCGTAAGTGTTGGTAATATCTTCTTCCGTCCTCTTCAGTTACATGATATTCGTTTCCTTCTTTAAGCAAAAAAATAGTCCATACATCCCTGTAACTGTTTTTGACTGTCTCAAAAATACTTTTTCTAACTTCTTCTAATTTAATCTCTCCCGCTACTTTTCCCGTAAGACTTAAAAGAGAACGAAATCTGAAAGCTTCGAGCATTGAAACATTCATATGCTTATAAAGAGAAAACAAAGTCGATAAGCCTTTGACAACACTTGATAAAAGCTCCTTATCTCTTTCGTCGAATGGCTTTTTCTCGGTTCTATCGACCACTATAATTCCAACAACCTCATCATTAAACCTAATCGAGCTTGCCATAAAGCATTTTATGTTATTTTCGTTTTTATAATATCCCAATTTTATTGAAGAATCTTTGAAATCATTATTAACCAAAATTCCCTGGTTTTTTAAAAACCAGGAGAGCGGACCTTTATTTATAGTAACTAATGGCTTTATTTCCCCTTCACTTTTTGCGATTCTGACCTGGAATTCATCCGACTGCTCCTTTTCAACCAACAAAACAACACTAAAAGGATTAAACATGCGAATTATTATATCCACACTTGCGGATAAAGAATCATAAATTTTATTCGAAATAGTAGAAGGCAATTCTTTTTTTTCGGAAAGACCTTCCCTTATATCCACCTTTTCAAGGTCATCTGCCGATTTACTTGTCACACTACTTTTTTCTCTATGTACTTTTGGCTGCAAAAAATATAAAAAAACTACTGCACCATAAAAAATCAAGTAGGGCACAAAAGACAATTCCTCAAACAACGAAAACAAAGGCAAAATAAGCCACCAGAATTTAAGCTTTAAGCCTCTTTTTTTAAGTATAAAAATAACAGGAAGATATGAAACAAAAAGCGGAGACGAAAGCCCTCCTCCCAATTGTACAACAAAAGCTATACTTGTAAGAGAAAAATAATATGAAATATTCTCCCACTCTATAAGTAAAAAATATAGAATTGCAAGAATCGTTACAGGAATCCAAACTGGTACATTTAAAGGAACAAAAACGAGAAATAGATATCCCGCAAAGAACAAAACCGCAAATATCCTGTGCAATTTCATATAAAATTATAAATTCACTTACGTACATTGTCAAGGATAAAGAACACAAAAGAACAATAGAACCCGTAGAAATATCAATTTGGCTATCTTTGCTCTTAAGAAAATGTAGTTTTTAATAGTTGTAAATACTTTCTTTATAGCGTTTGAGTATAAATTTTGGGATAGTAACCAACAAAGATTAGCTTTACCTTATTATATCTTATTTTTTTTTTAAAATTTTCAACTCACCTCTTGACATAATATTAATTTTAATAAATAATAAAAAGTACATTACTATGAGAGAAAAAAAGGGGAAACAAAACGAATTCGACTGGAAACAAATAAAAGAGAAACTCCAGAAGGAAATTAACGAATCCGCTTTCAAAGCATGGTTTGCGAATATGGAATTGGAAGAAATAAACGGCGAGGATGTCTATTTTAATATTCCAAATACATTCACCCAACACTGGATCGCTGAACACTTTATGAATGAACTCAATTCTTCAATAAAAGAAGTTACAGGTAAATTTCACAAGATACATTTCCTTGTTAATAAAAAAACAGACATAGAAACATACAAACAAGAGGAAAAAGAAAAAGAACAAAAAAGGGAACAAAAGCCTTTGCTATATGATAAATATACTTTCGATAATTTTGTAGTAGGAGATAATAACAAATTTGCATATGCTGCGGCTATGGCGGTTTCCAACGCACCGGGTAGAGAATATAATCCTCTTTTTATATATGGCGGAGTTGGATTGGGTAAGACACATCTATTACAGGCAACAGGCAATAGAGTTTACTATCAATACCCTAATCTCCGAATACTTTATACCCAAACCGAAGAATTTCTCAATGAGATGATCAAGTCCATCCAGGAATATTCGACCGTAAAATTTAAACAGAAGTATAGAGAAATAGACTTACTTTTAATCGACGATATTCATTTTCTATCAGGTAAAGAAAGATTACAGGAAGAATTCTTCCACACTTTTAACGCTCTCTTCGAAGCAAAAAAACAAATAGTTATAACTTCAGACCGGCCTCCTAAGGAAATTTCAGGACTTGAAGAAAGGGTTATCTCCCGTTTCCATTGGGGTTTAATGGTAGATCTTCAGCCTCCGGATTTTGAAACAAGGTTAGCTATCTTGCGTTCTAAAATACAAAGCGATAATATTCAGATTAGTGATAGCGTAGTTAGCTATATAGCTTCGAATATAAAATCCAATATTAGGGAATTAGAAGGTTGCTTAATAAAGTTACTGGCGCATTCTTCTATATATAAAACCGATATAAGCGTAGAACTCGCAAAAAGAATATTAACTGATTTTATTAAAGAAAAAGAAAAAAGAATTACACTGGAACGAATAATAAAAACTGTTTCTGAGTTTTACAATATAGATGCAGAAGAAATAAAAGGAGATAAAAGATCTAAAAGTGTTGCTCAGGCTCGGCAAGTCGCTATTTATCTTGCAAGAAATTTAACAAATCTTTCTTTAAAAGAAATTGGAAATAATTTCGGAAAGAGAGATCATTCCACTATTCTACATTCTTTCAACAAAATCGAAAATTTAATAAGGAAAAACAAGAGGACAAAAGGTGAAATTACGACAATAAAGAGTAAACTAACAGAAACCTAAAACAATAAATATGATTTATAAACAATTTATCCACACACTAAATGCAAAACTCCCAACTGAAGATAAAAAAATAAATGAAGCACCTTAATTGTCCACTTATCCACAATGCATACAATAACTACTAAATAATTATATAATTATATGTAATAGTAAAAAAGGAGGAATAATGCTTTTTTCTATAAATGCTGAAGACTTTGTCAAAGAATTTAAAGCCATAGTTCAAATTGTACCTGTTCATACAACATTTCCGATACTATCTAATGTGCAAATTAAAGTGGAAAAAGAAAAATTAAAAATTTTTGCAACTGATCTCGATACTTCTCTGGTATATAATACAAATCTATGTAAAACGGAAAAAACAGGTGTAATTGTGGTTCCTGCAAAAATATTGTTTTCGATAATGGGAGAAATAAAAGGTGAAACAATCTTTCGTAGAGAGGAAAGTAGAGTTAAAATTGAATACGATAAAGGTTACTTTTATTTACCTTTAATGGAAGAAGAAGATTTTCCTTCTGAACCTGTAATAACGGAAGAAGAAACTTACGAAGTGGACGTAGAAGAGTTGGAGGAAATTATCGATAAACTTGTCTTTATTGTTCCTGAAGATTCATCTAAACGAAAGATGAGTGGTATGTTATGGGAATATCAAGATAAAAACTTAAAATTAGTTGCAACAGATAGCTTTAGCCTTGGTTACAAGGATATTAAAGTCAATCTTGGAGAAAAGCCGTTTAAGGTAGTTGTCCCTCCAAAAATTTTAAGACAACTTTCTACTTTTAATGCCAAAAAAATGAGAATTGGTGTAGATGAAAGTAGGATTTACTTCTTTGGAAACCAATTCACACTTGTTTCAAATTTAATAAAAGTTGATTTCCCGAATTATAAAGCTGTTGTATCGGAGAAAAACAACAATATTCTTACCTTAGCTAGAGAACCATTTCTTTCTTCTCTTAAGAGAGTTTCTGTGTTTTCTAACGATAGACCTAAAACTGTAAATTTGGATTTAGGAGAAAATTTAAATATAGAGGTTTTTTCAGAAATTGGAGAAAGTAAAGAAGAAATAGAAGGAAAGTATAAGGGTAAAAAGATAAATATAGCTCTATCATCTAATTACTTAATAGACTTTTTGAGAAAAATTAAATCTAAAAAAGTGATCTTAAGTTTTGAAGATAAAAATAAACCTATTACAATAGAAGGAGAACATAAAGAAATATTTTATCTTTTGATGCCCATAACAATAGAATAATGTATTAAACAACTTTTTTAACTTTATTTGTTTTTAAGCATTTTGAGCAAACATATACTTTCTTGATCTTGTTATTAATCTCTATTTTTATGTTATGCAAGTTTGGTTTCTGTTTTTTTCTTGTTTTGTGTTTAGAATGACTGACTTTATTACCAAAAGTCGTGGTCTTTCCACAAATAAAACATTTTTTCCCCATTAATTCCTCTCCTTTTTTTGCTATAATAGAGAAAAATTGCGTTTTGTCAATGAGTTATTTAATCTCTTGACTTTTTTATTTTTTTCTCTATACTAAATATACTAAAAACAACAAAAAAGGAGGTATTATGAAAAAGTTAATGTTATGTTTTTTGGTTTTAGTCCTCTTGGTTCTTGGTTGTGCGTCGAAGGGTGTAACAAAAGTAGGTGAGATTGAAATCCCGGATTGGTATCTAAATCCTCAAACGAGCCCAGATTATATATACGGAAAAGCTACTTCTACTTCACAAGATTTACAGTTAGCTATAGATAAAGCCAAGCAGGGAGCAAGGCTTGATATAGCCGAAAACCTTGGGTCTCATATTATGGCATTGATAAAGAAATTCGATGAAGAAGTCGGAGGAGTCGAAGAAGGAGAACTTCTGACACAATTTACTCAAGTTTCTAAAAATGTTGTTGATCAAACTCTTGTGGGTTCAAGAGAAAACAAAACCAAGATAAAAGAAGAAGGAAAAGGATATCGCGCTTTTGTGCTCATGGAGCTTCCCATCGGGAAAGCCAGAGAAGAACTTTTAAAGCAGCTGTATTCAAGCGAGAATGAAAATTTATATACTCGTTTCCGAGCTTCCCAGTCTTTCCAAGAATTGAAAGAAGAAATCGAAAGCTTAAGAAAATATAAAGAAGGCGAGGAGGAAGGCTTAAAAGAGTTTAAATAAAAGGTTTTTATATATGTAGACAAAAAATATTTTTACCTCCTTGTTATTTTTAGTTTTTATAAGTTTTTAGGTAAACTCTACAGTATTTGAAAATACTGTAGAGTTTTTTGTATAAGAATACAAAAAAGCCTCTTTACAGCTGTTGAGACCTTGCGAAATTCGAAAAATAAAGTAAATTATATAAGGATGATTTTTAAAATAAAAAAGAGTAAGAATTATCGTCCAATATTAACTATAATAATCTTTATGTTCCTTTTAATCCCTATACCTTTTATCTCTACAACTTCACAAATAAGGTGGCATAAAGAATACGAAGAACTACGTCATCGAGCTTTGTTATATGCCAGGTCCAGCGGAGTAAGAGGTGATAGCAAAACAATCAAAAGAGCTTATGATTATTCGATTCGTTTCTGGATGAGGTGGCCGGTAGTTGTCCGTTGGATTCAAGCTGAAAGCGATTTTATTCCGAGTGCTACAAGTAAAGTTAATGCTAAAGGACTCACGCAAGTAATGACCGGGACAGCTTCATATATTGGAGAAGTTCTTTTATATTCAGGTTCCGTTGGTTTGACAGTCGAAGAAGAAAAAAAGCTAAGTGAAATGAGTTATAATTTATATGAGGTTGAAGACAACCTCCTTCTTGGGTTTTCTTACCTTAAATTCTTATCTATTTTTTCGGACAACCCTGAAGAGGCTTTGGCAAGATATCTCGCAGGGAAAAAATGGGTTGATTTTATTGACTCAAGATACGTTAAAAGCATTTCTGACGGTAAACCCATACTCTTAGACGCTGCGTTGTAAAAACGAATCCAGAGCAGTTAGAACTCCATAACCCCAATTTTAGAAGCAACAAATTACACGAATATCACAAACACTGTTTTAGTTTTTACGGTTCAGAGGGGAACCTACACAAATTTGAATTATAATGTGTAATTTTAATTTTTTATATTAATTTTTTACCGAGACCCCCCTTGACAAATTAAGAAAAACGCGTATAATGCTTTTTAAGGCAAAGTACTTTGTACGTGTAAAAGTAGAGAGGTGGTTGGCAGAATGAGTAAATTTGAAAAATCTTGTGTTAAAAGCTAAAAAAGGGGGTACTATAATGTTGTTTTTGTATTTGTTTGTTTTTAGTTATAATGCTTACTATCAGAATGACTTTGGGGGTTCTTCTCTTGGTGTGGGTGGGGCTCCCATAGGGCTAAATAATAGTGTCGAGTGCGGATTGTATAATCCCGCTGCCTTTGCGAGTGCCGAGAAACTCAATGTTTTTGCGGGCTATAAGTTAACAAAAGGGGAATTGTCTTTTGTTCTTGCTCCGGAAGATACTGCTTCAATGGATTATGCCTTCCCTGACTATTTGGGAGTTTCTCTTCCTTTGGGGGAAGATTACTTTTTGGGCTTATCTTTGTCTGTGCCTTATAAATCTGCAAGCGAGCAGGTATCAGAGATTATAATTCCTGACTCATCTGTTCCTGAAGGGTACAGAGAAATTTCGGCAGAATGGAGGAATGGGATAAGGTTCTACTCTCTAAATCCGACAATCGGTAAAACTATAAATGATAAATTTTCTGTTGGCTTAAATATGGCTATTTTCTGGGTGCGCTCGAGTTCGTTTTTTGAAACTGTGGGTTATGAATATAGTAGTAGTAATACTATGGATAAATACGGTATTGAGCCATGTCTGGGTTTACAATATAAGGCAAGCGATATTTTTTCTTTTGGTTTTCTTATTAAGAAAGGTTTTGGAGAAGCTTATAAGGAAAATTATAATGGCACGGTATCTTCGATTGAGTCTGATGAAAGCTTGCCTCTTGTGTTGGGATTAGGTACAGGAATAAACTTAAAAAACAAAATATATCTTAACGTGTCAGGGGAGTATATGCATTGGACGTCGGCATATTCCGTAGGAGAATGGGACTCGGATAGGTATAGAAATATAATCAGATTACATCTCGGGGGACAGTACAGGTTCAATGATTTGCTGTCTTTGAGTACAGGTTTTTACACCGAGCCTTCTCCGATAACATTTGTAACCCCCCCTCCCTTTGACGAGGGAAGTTATGATCAGATGTTCCTTACCGGAGGAGTGGGTCTCGATTTTGGAAGAGTCGCACTGAATTTTTCCGCGGCAAGCAGTGCCCTAATAAAAAAGGATCCTTCTTTAAGAGAGGAAAATCATTTTAATTTATCTGTGAATTATAGATAATACAATCCCCTTACAACTTCTAAGACCGTTTCTTCATTAAAGCCCACATTCCCCTTACCGTGTGGGCTTTTTTTAAAGAATTTGTTATGGCAAGTTTTAAGAATTAGAGTATTTTAACCATAATTTCCATTGCGGCTCCCGATATCAAAGGAAGTGCAAAATTATCGTCAATGCCGAAAGGAAAAAACTCAACAAGAGAAGCAATTACAGAACCGACAAATAGAACAAGCAAGTCGGGTTGAGGCAAAAGAGAAGATACGCTGAGACATATTACCATACAAGCTAGACTCCCTTCAACAGTCTTTTCTGAATCAACACGGATCTTACCCCATCTTACACCGATTACATGGGCAGCCGTGTCTCCAAAAGAAAGGAAAAGCAGTACGGCAATAGCTATCCATTTATCGAAAAAATATACCGAGAGAAAGGCGGCGACTGCGTAATGGGTAGCAGCTGTTAAAGTCTCTTTTTCTTTTTCCCAAAGCAGTTTTCCGAAGAAATGATTAAAAAATTTGCCGAGAGGCTTAACCTCAAGCCGTAGAAAATCGACGAACAAAGAAAAAATCCCCAGAAGGCAAAGGAATATGACCATTGGGTATCTCGGGACAAAAATATAGCTAATTGGTACTAGAGCGGTCGAGAGATGTAGCAGTTTTCTTATGATTACATATCTGTTTAAAGTTTTCATGCTTTTTAAAATTAACATGACAAGCATTAAAGTCAAGATTTTTGTCAAGATAAAATTTTGGTTTGGAAAATTTGAAAGATTTTTTATTTTTTTCAAAAAAATTCTTGTAAACCCCCTTGACTTATGAGAATGATTTTTTAATATAAAAATAAACATATAAAATGCAGAAAAAGAGTCTTTTTATATTAACAATTTACATTATAGGGTTTTTTCGGTATTCGAAAAAAGTGAAGACTTCGTATCTCTTGTAAAATAATGGTTTATATTTTAGTGTTAAAGGAGGTTTAATTAATGGAATGGCTTATTAGGAAAAGGTCTGGAAAAGTTGTTCCGTATAACAAAAAGAAGATCAGCGTTGCTATTTCTAAAGCCCTTAAAGCAATAGGCGCAAAAGAGGATGCTAACGCTATAACTAATCAAGTTGAGACTTCGCTTTATATGAATTTCTTCAGGCTCGGAAATATCCCAACTGTTGAGGAAATTCAGAATTATGTAGAAGAAACCCTGATGCTAAGAAAGTTACCGGATGTGGCTAGAGCTTACATTCTTTATCGAGAGAAGAGAAATGAGGCTCGTAAAGTAGAGGATGTATTTAGAGATGTTGAAGGCATAATGGGGAAGTACCTGAAAAAGGAAGACTGGAGAGTTCAAGAAAATTCAAATATGAATTTCTCTCTTCAGGGTTTGAACTTTTATGTCTCTTCCTCAGTGACTGCCCGCTACTGGCTTGGTAAAATTTATAGCCCCAGAATCAGAGAAGCGCACAGCAGCGGAGATTTTCATATTCATGATCTTGGTATCCTTGGCCCCTATTGTGTAGGCTGGGATTTGATGGACCTTTTAAAAGAGGGGTTTAGGGGGATGAGCGGTAAAGTTGAATCCTCTCCTGCAAAACATTTAAGAAGCGCGCTCGGACAGATTGTTAATTTTATATATACTCTTCAAGGGGAGGCAGCGGGAGCGCAGGCTTTTTCGAACTTTGATACATTGCTGGCTCCGTTTATTCGATTTGACGATTTGGATTACAAAGGTACAAAACAAGCTTTGCAGGAATTTTTATTTAACATAAATGTTCCTACAAGAGTTGGGTTCCAAACACCCTTTTCAAATATTACGCTGGATTTGAAAGTTCCGGTAAGCTTCAGGGACAGAAAGGTTATAATAGGGGGACGAGAAAAAGACGCAACGTATGCAGAGTTCCAGAAAGAGATGAATATAATAAATAAGGCTTTTGCGGAATTGATGATGGAAGGAGATGCAAAGGGCAGGATTTTTACCTTCCCTATTCCTACATATAATATAACAAAAGATTTTGATTGGGAAAACGAGGAACTTAAGACGATATGGGAAATGACAGGCAAATACGGAATTCCCTACTTTAGTAATTTTGTTTCTTCAGATATGGATCCTGAGGATGCGAGGAGTATGTGCTGCAGACTAAGATTAGATAAAAGAGAGTTAAGGAAAAGAGGGGGAGGGCTTTTTGGTTCGAATCCTCTTACCGGCAGTATAGGAGTGGTAACTATAAATATTCCGAGAATAGCCTATCTTTCAAGTGGCGAAGAAGAATTTTTTGATAGGCTGTCAAATGTTATGGAGATAGCAAAGGAATCTTTAGAACTTAAGAGAAAAATTATAGAAGATTTTACGCGTGAAGGTTTATATCCTTATACGCGATACTATTTAAGAGAAATAGAAGAAACGACTAGCTCTTACTGGGCGAATCATTTTTCTACTATAGGTCTTATAGGGATGAATGAAGCCTGCGTCAATATGTTCGAAAAGGGGCTTATGACAGAGGAAGGAAGAACGTGGGCAATAAAAGTTCTTGAATTTATGAATGAAAAAATTTCTGAGTTTCAGGAAGAAACAGGGAATCTTTACAATCTTGAAGCTTCCCCAGCGGAAAGTGCGTCGTACCGTCTGGCAAGAGAGGATAAGGAAAAATTTCCCGATATTTATACAAAAGGTGCAGTTTATCCCTATTACACAAATTCCGTACATCCACCTGTTGATGAAGTGGATGACGCTTTTAGCGTTCTCGAACATCAGGATCCGCTGCAGGTCTTGTTCACAGGAGGCACAGTTGTTCATATCTTCCTTGGTGAGGCCATTACAGATTGGAAAATAGTAAGAAATTTGACGAAGAAAATAGTTGACAGATTTTCCTTGCCATATTTTAGTTTCACTCCTACGTTTTCAATCTGTCCGGTACATGGTTATGTGTCAGGAGAGCATTTTTACTGTCCGTATCCACATACCGAAGAAGAATTAGAAGAATTCGGACAGGTTGTAGAACTTGATAAAGAAACACTAAAGAGAATGAAAAAGGGAGCCTATAAAAAAATTAAGGAAGAAAAACCCGCGAAAAAAGAACTGAAAGTTTTTTTAAATAAAGCAAAATAGAAAAGCAAGGAGATAAATTGATAGAAAATCTGGGAGAAGAAAAAAAGGAAGAAAAAGAAAAAGTTTATGCCGTAAAAGCCGAAGTTTATTCACGGGTTGTTGGTTACTATAGACCGGTCCAGGATTGGAATGAAGGCAAAAGAGAAGAGTTCGGAGAGAGAAGATATTTAAGGATAGAAGAAGATAGTAAGTGATCAAGTCTTTTTTAGGAACCAGTATAATAGAATACCCTGGTAAAATAGCCTCCGTAGTTTTTATAGGAGGATGTAATTTAAGATGTCCTTTTTGCCATAATCTTGATCTTGTTTTGCCAGAGCGACTCGAAAAAATCCCCGATATACCAGAAAACAAAATAATTGAAGAATTAAAAAAGAGAAAAGGCTTTATTGATGGAGTGTCTTTCACGGGGGGTGAACCTCTTCTTTGTCCAGGGTTGCCGGATTTTCTTAAACGAATCAAAGAGGAAGTAGAAATTGATATAAAAGTCGATACAAACGGTATGTTGCCGGGCAAATTAAAAGAAGTCCTTCCTTTTATTGACTACGTATCAATGGATATAAAAACTTCGCCGAAAAAGTATTCTCTAGCTACCGGAAACATGGCAGAGTTTGAGGATATTGAAGAAAGTATAGAAATAATAAAAGGGACTAAAGATTATGAATTCAGGACCACAATGGTACCTGGTATTGTAGATAAAGACGATCTTAAAAAAATATGTCGAAAAACAAAAAAAGTGAAGAAGTATGTTCTTCAGGGTTTCAGAAATACTAAAACACTTTCTGCAGAGTTTTCTGGTAAGGCGCCTTATCCAAAAGAATATCTGATAGAATCTTCACGGCTTTTAAAGGATTGCGCAGAGTTGATCGAAGTTCGTGAAGGAATAGTTAACTCTATTAACTGAGAGTTTTATTTTTTTCTTTTATCCTTACAATTTCTGGTAAAAGATGACCGCTTTTTAGGATTTTTTTATCAAGGAAAAAAAACAAAGAAAAATATAGAACCATGCTGCCCATACCTAAAAGGAAACCTGCAAGATCCGTTTTCCAGATTCTTTTTCCTATAGCTATTCCGCCAGTAAGAAAGAAAAGAGGCAACAGAAAATTCAAAACTGAGGCCTTAAAAACATTTTTATTGCTTGTGTCAAGTTGAACAATATCTCCTACTTTAGCACCTTTTTCGTTTCTGCAAATTATTTCTCGTGCTTTTTTGTCGATGTGGCAGAATTTGGCAAATTCACAGGATTCACAACCTTGAGTGTTTTCTATAAAAACAGTTGCTAAAGAGCCGTCTACTTTTATGACTTTCCCTATTATTTTCATAAAAAAAATTCTCACATAGAGACACTAGTGCGGCAGAACCGCTAAAATGTAAAAATCAAATATCAAAATGCAAAAACACAAATCAAAGTTCAAAAAATTACCAATAAAATTACGGGAACACTTAATAAAATAATTCATTTTTCTGTATTTGCTGTTTGGATATGGTATAATTTTGCATTTTAATATGTCATTTTAATTTTTTATTTTTGATATTTCATTTCCCCAAAAGCCACATCTAATTTAATCAAATAAGCACTGCGTGGAGCTTGAAGATATTCCGCATTTAATCAAACAGGTCTGTACTGAGGTAACGCTCGCCCGTATCGGGTAATATTGCAACTATCTTTTTTTCTTCTGGGAGCCCTTTTGCTATTTTCAGAGCAGCCCACAGGGCGGCTCCTGAGGACACGCCTGCGAAAATTCCTTCTTCCCTGGCAAGTCTTCTTGAAGTCGAAAAAGCGTCTTCATTTTTGACCGTTATTATCTCATCTATTATTTTTATATTTAAAACTTCAGGGACAAAACCTGCCCCTATGCCCTGAATTTTGTGCGGTCCCGGGCTACCTCCTGAGAGTACAGGAGACCCTGCTGGTTCTACAGCGACAATAAGAATTTCTTTCTCCTTGATTTCTTTTTTTAGAACTTCACCAACGCCGGTTATTGTTCCTCCCGTTCCTACCCCGGCGACAAAAACATCAATTTCCGGGACTTGTCGCAAGATCTCTCTAGCTGTTGTTTTTCTATGTGCTTCCGGATTTGCGTGATTTGTGAATTGTCCCGGACAAAAGTATCCATTTTCTTTTTCCATTTCTGCTGCTTTTTCTACTGCCCCTTTCATGCCGAGTTCTCCGCCAGTTAAAAGAACTTGTGCCCCCAGTGCTTTTAATATCTTTATTCTTTCTTTGCTCATTGTATCGGGCATAACCAGTATTAGTTTATATCTTTTAACCGCGGATACATAAGCAAGCCCAATTCCCGTGTTACCGCTTGTTGGTTCTATTAGAGTATCTCCGGGATGAATCTGGCCGCTCCTTTCTGCATCTTCTATCATGTAAAGAGCAATTCTGTCTTTGACGGACCCCAGGGGGTTGAAAAATTCTAGCTTACAATAG
>Ga0307437_1001168_pt1 | contig 18194 bp, 22 predicted proteins | sample SalMarWE160390MG_FD_202146 | JGI IMG/M metagenome (GOLD analysis project Ga0307437, IMG submission 202146) | Salt marsh sediment microbial communities from the Plum Island Ecosystem LTER, Massachusetts, United States - WE1603-90 | ecosystem: Environmental > Aquatic > Marine > Intertidal zone >...
GCTCGGGGGGTCTGGTCGACCCCAACAATGTCAAGGCGGAGGAGAGAGAAGGGGCGGAGAGGGCTTTAGCTGCCGCCCGCGAGGCGATGCTCAGCGGGAACTACGACCTGGTGGTACTGGATGAGGTCAACATCGCCGTCGCCTTCGGCCTGATTGCCGTGGACGAGGTGCTGAAGCTCATCAACGAGAAGCCCGAAAGAGTGGAGCTTATTCTTACCGGAAGGCGCGCCGACACCAGGCTGGTGCAGGCTGCCGATTTAGTTACCGAGTGCTTGAAGATTAAGCACCCTTACGATATGGGTGTGGCGGCGCGGGGGGGCATCGAGTTTTAATTTTTATGATCTAATTTTTGGCAAGGAGGCATCATGGCGGTTACATTGAGCGTAATCAAGGCAGACATCGGCGGGTTCGTGGGGCATTCCGATTCCCACCCCGATATTTTGGCGCTTGCCTGCGAGTGCACCGATAAGGCCAAGAAGAGCGGGTTGCTTATCGATTGCTACGTCACCAAGTGCGGGGACGACCTACAGTTGATTATGACCCACGAGCAGGGCGAGGGCAACGAGAAGATACATAAGCTCGCCTGGGACACCTTTGTCGATTGTACCAATATGGCCAAGAAGCTGAAGCTGCATGGGGCGGGGCAGGACCTGCTCGCCGACGCCTTTTCCGGCAACGTGCGCGGGATGGGGCCGGGGGTGGCCGAGATGGAGTTCGAGGAGCGGGGGGCGGAAACGGTCATCATCTTTATGGCCGACAAGACCTCGGCGGGGGCCTGGAATATGCCGCTCTACAAGATGTTCGCCGACCCCTTTAATACCATAGGTTTAGTCATAGCCTCCAATATGCACCGCGGTTTTGCCTTCGAGGTGCAGGATATCAAGGAGCACAAGAAGATAACCTTTAACGCGCCCGAGGAGATTTACGACCTGCTCGTTTTCATCGGGGCGCCTTCGCGCTTTATGGTAAAAAACGTCTATCACCGCGAGACCGGAGAGATTGCGGCGGCATCCTCCACCCAGCGTGTGTCCCTGCTCGCGGGGCGCTATGTGGGCAAGGACGACCCCGTCTGCGTCGTGCGCGCGCAGGGGGATTTCCCGGCCGTGGGCGAGGTGGTGGAGCCGTTTACGCTGCCTTTGCTGGTGGAGGGGTGGATGCGGGGCTCGCACCATGGGCCTTTAATGCCGGTATCGGTCGAGGACAGCACGCCGACCCGCTTCGACGGGCCGCCGAGAGCGACCTCCCTCGGCTTTCAGCTTTCCGCAGGCAAGCTGGTGGGGCCGCGGGATATGTTCGCCGACAAGTCTTTCGATAACGCCCGCCAGCAGGCTCTCGATGTGGCCGATTACATGCGCTATCACGGGCCTTTCGAGCCGCACCGCCTGCCGCTGGAGGAGATGGAATATACCACCATGCCCGAGGTCTATAAGAAGCTGAAAGGACGGTTCGTTAAGCTGGAGGACTGATATGCCCAAGCTCCTCCTGGCGACGAACAACAAGGGCAAGGCGCGCGAATACAGGAGTTTGCTATCGGGAGTGCCCTTCGAGCTGGTTACGCCCGATGAAGTTGGCATTAACACCGAGGTGGAGGAGGTGGGGGAAAGCTTTGAGGAGAACGCCCGCTTAAAGGCGACTACCCTGGCTGCCGAGAGCCAGTTGTTATCGTTAGCCGACGACTCGGGGCTGGAGGTGGACGCTCTGGGGGGCGAGCCGGGCACGCTTTCGGCGCGCTATGCCGGAGAAGGGGCTTCGGACGGGGATAGAGTAAGCTATTTACTAACTAAATTAGAGGGAGTGCCCAAAGAAAAGCGCACCGCCCGTTTCCGGTGCGTCATCGCCATCGCCACCCCCGAAGGAGATATCGAGCTTTGCTCCGGTGAGTGCGATGGTATAATCGCCTTTGAGCCAAAGGGGAAAAGGGGCTTCGGCTACGACCCCATCTTCTACCTGCCCGAACTAAAAAAAACGATGGCGGAGCTGCCGCCGGAGGAAAAGAACAGGATAAGCCACCGGGGGAGGGCGGCGGAAAAAGCGAGTCAACTACTTAAGGAGAAATATAGTTAATGACCGGACTTTCCGATTCTTTCCAGCGTCCCATAAACTACCTGCGCATCTCGGTCACCGACCGCTGCAACCTGCGCTGCGTCTATTGCATGCCGGTTAGCGGCGTTTGCCCGCTGGCGCATGAAGACATCCTGCGCTACGAGGAAATCAACGCCATAGCCATAGCCGCCGCCGAGATGGGGATAGACAAGATAAGGCTGACCGGGGGCGAGCCGCTGGTGAGGGCAGGCCTAGCCGACCTGGTGGCGATGCTGGCTGAGATAAAGACGATAAACGATATTTCGCTTACCACCAACGGCACCATGCTGGCAAAGCATGCCGCCGAGCTGAAAAAAGCGGGCTTAAACCGGGTTAACATCAGCCTAGACAGCCTGAAACCGGAAAAATTCCGGGCCATCACCCGTAGCGACGCTCAACTAGCCGACGTGCTCGAGGGCATTGAGGCGGCGTGGGAAGTGGGGTTGGAGCCGGTTAAGCTAAATATGGTGGTGATACCGGAGGTTAACGAAGACGAGGTGCTCGATTTCGCCGCTAAGACCATCGATGAGGAGTGGCACGTGCGCTTTATCGAGCTGATGCCCGTGAACGGGGAGGCTAAAGCGCTGCAGTTCGTCGCCGCCAGCGAGATGAAAAAGAAGATTGAGGAGCTGGGCAAACTGGAGCCCTGCCTGCCCAGCGTGGGCAACGGCCCTGCCAAGTACTTTCGCCTGCCCGAGGCCAAGGGCACCATCGGCTTTATCACCCCGGTGAGCGAGCACTTTTGCTTTAACTGTAACCGCCTGCGGCTGACCGCCGACGGCAAGCTGCGCCCCTGCCTCCTGAGCGACTACGAGGTCGACCTTAAAGAACCTTTGCGCGATGGGGTTGCCGCCGAGGGCTTGAAGAAGCTGATTGAAGAAGCGGTGGCTAATAAGCCGCGCCGTCACCATATCGCCGAGGGCGATGTGCCCCGGCAGCGCCCGTTCTCCCAGGTGGGGGGATAGGGGGAGAAGTTCTAAATCCTAATATCTAAACTCTAAACAGGCACGAATTACGTTGTTTAGTATTTAGGATTTCGTGCTTAGATTTTCTAGTGGGAGGTGGGGTCATGAAAGAAATGAGCCATATGGACGAGCGGGGCCGCCCCAAAATGGTGGACGTTTCGGGCAAGCCCGAAAGCCAGCGCCTGGCGGTGGCCAAAGGTCTGGTTAAAATGCAGGCGGCGACCTTCGAGCGTATTAACGGGGGGCGGGGGGAGAAGGGGGATGTGCTCGCCGTCGCCCAGCTGGCCGGTATCATGGCGGCTAAAAAGACTCCCCAGCTGATACCGCTTTGCCACCCCATCTTTATCGACGAGGTCAAAATCGATTTCAGCCTGGACGAGAAGAACAGCGCCGTGGAAATTACGGCCGCCGTGAAGAGCACGGGGAGGACGGGGGTGGAGATGGAGGCGTTGACCGCCACCGCCGTGACGGCGCTGACCATCTACGATATGGTCAAGGGGATTGACCGCGGTGTGCGCATCGAGAATATCCGTCTTGTCAAAAAAAGTGGGGGCAAAAGCGGCGATATTACCCTTGAGTAAACGAAATTATTGGTATATACTACACTACTAACAGTCCTTCAGAGAAGGACGTTTTTGGGGGGTGTGCCATGAAGTTATCTTGCCTTCAGGAGAACCTTGACCGGGGACTTAACGTGGTGGGGAGAGCGGTCGCTGTCAGAACCACCCTCCCGATAACTAATAACGTCCTGCTGGCTACGGACAAGTCGCGGCTGAAGCTGTCCGCCACCAATCTGGAGATGGCGATTAGCTGTTGGATAGGGGCTAAGGTGGAGGAGGAGGGTTCGATTACCGTTCCCGCCCGACTTTTATCCGAGTTTATCAGCTCGCTACCCAGCGAGAAGGTGGATATAGTTCTTTCCCCCCAGACCAAGACGCTGGGGTTGAAATGCGCCCGCTTCGAAGCCAGAATCAGCGGCGTGGACGCCAAGGACTTTCCTCCCGTGCCGAAAGTTGAGGGGGGCATTGCCACTAAAGTCGAGGTGGAGTCATTGCGGCAGGCAATCGGGCAGGTCGCCTTCGCTGCGGCTACCGAGGAGTCCCGCCCGGTGCTGACGGGCGTCGATGCCGAGTTCGACGGCGATACATTGACTTTGGCGGCCGCCGACGGCTTTCGGTTAGCCGTCTATAAGCTGCCCCTGGCTCAAGCCGTCACCCAGAAGACCGAGGTCATTATCCCCGCGCGCACCCTGGCCGAGCTGAACCGGCTCATGGCCGACCAGGAAGAGGCGGTGGAGATAACGGTGAACCCCGAAAAGGGGCAGGCCCTGTTCCGATTAAAGGATATCGAGCTGGTGAGCCAGTTGATTCAGGGCAGTTTCCCTAACTATTCCCAGCTTATCCCCAAGAAGTGTAACACCAAGGCGGTTATCAGCGTCGCCGATTTCCTGAGGGCGACCAAGACCGCTTCAATCTTTGCCCGTGACGGCAGCGGTATCGTGCGGCTGATGGTCGCCCCCGGCGGCGAGATGACCCCGGGTAAGGTGACGGTTTCGGCGCGCTCCGAGGAGATAGGTGACGACGTCGGCGAGATCGACGCTATGGTCGAGGGCGATGAGTCCAAGATTGCCTTCAACGGCAAGTACCTCACCGACGTTCTGGGTGTGCTCCACGAGGCGCAGGTTTCGCTGGAGACGACCAACCCTTCCAGCCCTGGAGTGCTCAAACCGGTGGGAGTGGATAACTACATCCACGTGGTTATGCCGATGTTCGTCCAGTGGTGACTAAATTCTGGAGCTAAATCGTTCATCGGGTGATGAATGTGCAATGGTAATTCAATGCCGATTTAGTCGGAGGAGAACTGAAAATGGCAAGAAAGATACGTAGAGATATTACTGGTCCCGGGGTAAAAAAAAGACTTTCTGGAAAAACCTCAGCAAGAAAGATTCGAAAGGATATCAGTGGACCAGGATTGGCAAAAAGGCTTACAAAAGGTACATAGCAAGAATCGCTGAAAGTGCACACCAATGTAGGCCTATTTATTATGGGTTAACATTCATCCCCATGTTCGTGTCAGTGGTAGGATAAATAGGATTTAAAGTGAAGGGGAGCCGAAAGGCTCCCCTTTTTTGGTGGGGCTGGCATTATTTAGAGCCTCTTGACAATAAATCCGAATGAGCATAAAGTCAACTTAAATGCCATTATACGACTTTCGACTCAGGTTCAATTTTCCAGAGACGTGCCATATCAACTCCGAGGCAGATAAGCTTGAACTCCTAGACTTACCATCGGGAGAGAAAATCACGTTGGTAAGTGGTTCTAGTGGAGCGCCAATAAGTAAACAGAGTAAAGTCGCAGTCATAGGGAAGTCATTCACCTCGAAGGGTCAAGCAGGAGCCGCTGCCCAAAAATGCAAACGCGCGCTTCTTTATTGGGCTATCGAGCAGCGCTTAGGCGTAGATTTTGGTGATGGTAAGCAACGGAGTCATATCACGGACGCTGGATTTAAGCATTTTGAAAAACAATTTGGGCGCCCTGTCAGGAAAGATATACATGGTGTAGATGTGTATGAACATGTTAAAAACCTGATGTTCATTGACTTTAATGTAAAAGCAAAGGTAGGTAAGCATCCAAATAAACTGATAGATACTTTCAAACGTGAGTACCGGAACAATCGGCTATTCACAGAAAAGCAACTGCTTGCAAGCGAAATTTATGCTAGCTCCTTCTTTGATGTGTCGGCCCGTAGTCGCTTTATCACGCTTGTCACAGCAGTCGAAGCACTGTTAGAACCATTAAAGAGATCTGATGACGTAGGAACATTAGTGGAAGGGTTTAAGGACAAGACACAGCAGTCAATAGTAGACAAGACTACGAGAGCTTCACTTATTGGCAGCATTGAGTGGCTAAAATATCAATCGATTGGTCAGGCTGGACGCGAGCTGTCTCATCGATTACTACCTAACGAGCTTTTTGATGGACAGGCGTCGGATGATTTCTTCTCTAGGTCATATGATTTACGAAGTCGGCTACTTCATGATGGGGCGATAAAGAAAGAAGAAGGTGATGTAGGGAAACTTGCGAACGCTATGGAAGCGTTTGTTCATAAGCTACTGATTGCAGCCTTGAATAACGAGTCTCAATAAGGCGCTGTTACTGAATGATAATCTCTATCCCCCTGCCTGATAGAAAACTAAACCAACCCCCTCCTCCCTTAAATCCACCTCACCAGTTCGCTGATGTCGGCCCTCGAGGACTTGAACTGGCCCATCGGGTTTTCTTTGTCGGCATAACCCAGGGCGACGCCGATAACCACCCTCTTGTTCTCCGGAATATTCAACAGCTCTTTGATTTCATCGGCGTAGTCGGTAATCAGGCCGATGGGGCAGGTCGCCAGCCCGGAAGCTTCGGCGGCCAGTACCATATAGGCCACGGCGGTGCCGACGTCAACCATCTGTCGGGCGGAAAAGCAATCGTCGATACAGATGATAATGGCGGCGGGCGCTCCATAGAAATTGCAGCTTCCCTCGTTAACAAAGCTGTCCACGTCGCCGCCCGTTTTCTCTACATACTCTTTCATTTGCTCCAGGGTTTTTACCCCTCTTTGCTTTATAGCTTTAGGCAGGGGTTTTACCGCCCCGGAGCCGCACGATATCTGCTTCTCTTTATAGGCCTTAAGCAGCTTTCGGCTTAAGCGTTCCCGCTCTTCATCCATCACGACCACAAATTCCCACGGCTGGAGGTTATTGGCCGAGGGGGCGTTAACGGCCAGGCTCAGTATTTCTTCCACCTTTTCTCTTGGTACCGGGACGGGCTTAAAAGCCCGGGCGCTCCTTCTCTCTCTAATCGCTTGCAGTACATCCATCGGCTATTTCCCCTTCCTCGGTTTGCTCTCGTCTGAAAAATAACTTATATTAGTCGTATCTGTCAATTAACGCGGGAGGAGCTGTCTTAAAGATGATTCGAGCCAAAATATGGTTTAGATGCGCCGTTGTCCACGACCCGGTCTGCCCGGTGGTGGTAGAGCCGGCTAAAATTAGCTGGGAGGCCAAGTTCCGGCAGGTCGACCTTACCATCGAGAGAGCCTTCAAGGGCGATGAGCTCTTGCGCCGCATGAAGGGCTGGATAACGGTGGACCCCAATAAAGTAATCGGTGTCGTCAATAAGTTCGGCAGGTTGAAGGTGCTGGACGACCGGGAGCTGGTCATTGAGATGGAGGAAATGAGCGACTTCGAGGGGCTGCAAAAGAGCGCCGAGGAGGCTTTTGGCGGCCAGGTGGACGTGGAGTTGATAAAAAAGGGGTAGGGGGAGTCGAGTCAATGATAAAGGGGAGCCGCTAGGCTCCCCTTTATCATTTGGGGGTTCGGTAGAGCCAGAGCTAAGCTTTCATGCTTAATTGGTTAAATAGTATATAGCAGCGATAACTCCAGCGGCGGCTACTATGATGTAAAGCAGGCGGGAAAAGATATTGACCTCCCCAAACCTTTTGCCGGCGATAAAAGCCACCAGGTCGAACTTGAATAGCCCCACCAGACCCCAGTTCAGGGCGCCCACAGCCGCAATTATTATGCATACAATCGCTAGTGTTTCCATTTTTACTCCTTGTTCCTCAGTTAATCAGCATGAAGATTAAGAAGAAGGTTACCTTTTCACCTCCTTCCGGATAGATTTCTCAAATTATAGCCGCCCGAATATCATGAAGTCATAAAATCCGAGACAAAAATATAAACTTTTTGTGACATTTTCGGAGTAGAGGGTATTGACAGGGCCTTTCGTCTGTTGCACTATTCGAAAAAAAGGACGGGGAGGTGTCACATGCTTAAGAGCTTCAAGGCATTTATCATGCGCGGCAGCGTGGTTGACCTGGCGGTGGGCATCGTTATCGGCGTCGCCTTCGGCACCATGATTAGCTCGCTGGTCAAGGATGTTATCATGCCGCCGATAGGGTTGGCGCTGGGTAAGGTGGACTTCGCCAACCTGTTCGTTATCCTTCGCGAGGGGACGGTAGTGGGGCCCTATGCTTCCCTGGCGGCGGCGCAGGAGGCGGGGGCGGTTACCATCAGCTACGGCGCTTTCATCAATACGGTGGTTAGTTTCCTCGTTGTCGCCGTCGTTATCTTTTTCCTGGTCGTCCGGCCTATCGCCAGGATGACCGCCAGGCAGAAAGCGGCGGAAGCGCCCAAGAGCAAGGAGTGCCCTTATTGCCTCAGCTCCATTCCGGTTAAGGCGACGCGGTGCCCGAACTGCACCTCGCAGTTGAAGCTGAAAAGGGCGTGAGCTAAGCTTCGCCTATTTCCTTAAAAGGGGCGGGGATTGCTTTTTCCGGCTGGCAATGACAGCGGGGGTGCCCCCAGCCGCCCCGCTCTGTTTGCGTACGTATTATCTTCCCGCCCAAAACCCACCCTATAAGGTTGGTACCCCTTGTGTATCCTCCTCGGGGGTAACGCTTCCCCACCTATAGTGGGGGGAGTTGTAGAGGGGGCGTAGCCCCCTCTACCTTAAAGGGTGGTGGGTGGGAAAAGATTCAAACGGGGGTGGGGCTAACGAGTTTTTATAAATTGCTCCCCAAACCCCTTGACAAGGGGATAAAGTAATATTATAATATGTCACGATATATCGTGATACTATCTGATATATCAACGGGGTAAAGGAGGTTGGCTATGTTTAAATTTAAAGCGAACATGTTCCGGGGAGACCGGTTCTTCAAGGAACACTCGCACGAGAGCTCTTTCCAGAAGGGGGACCTGAAGTACGTCATCCTCGACCTGCTCAAAGACAAACCGAGGCACGGTTATGAAATAATCCGCGAGCTGGAGGAGATGTCGCACGGGCTTTATACGCCCAGCCCGGGCGCGGTCTATCCCACCCTGCAAATGCTGGAGGAGATGGGCTACGCCGAAGCCGCCGAGAGGGACGGCAAGAAGATCTATACCATCACCGAAAAGGGACTAAAGTTCCTCGATGAGCGCAAGGACTCCGCCGACGAGGTGAGGAGCCATATGAAGCACCGCTGGAGCTTTAAGAACATCGGCAAGATGGCTATGATGATGAAGGAGTATCATGCGCTGGAGCACCTGTTGAGTCAAGTTTTGCGCAGCCAGGATGCCGAGAAGATGAAGCGGGTGCGCCAGGTGCTTAGCGATAGCTATAAGGAAATCGAAGCCATAATGGCCGAATGAGGGTTGGGCGATGGTCAGGAACGATATTAATCTTGAGTTCGATAGAGAAAGCGGTGACTATTACATCGTCTGGGAGCCCGTGGTGATAAGCGCCGGGCAGACCGCCCGCCAGGCTCTGGAGGAGTTACGGGGAGCGGCGCACCTGGGCGTTGACACCTTAATCGACCAGAAACTGGAAAAAATAAAAAAGGAGGACTAAAATGGGCTATTTTCGGATTTTCGCGGCAATACCGGGGTTTTTTCTCAGTTCCTTTTTCGTCATGCTGCTCTGGGGGGTGATTGCGCCCGAGGTGGGCGTGCCCACCATCAGCTATACCTGGTCGATGCTGGTGACGCTGACCCTATGGCTGGGGGTAGCGCCGCTGGTGGCGGCGGGGGCTAAGCGTAACGGCTGGCACAGCTAGTAGAATAGGGGCTTGACAAGCGATAATTAAGTGCTATAATGGAATATTTGTTAGGCAAGCCTAACATTATATTCTTTTAGAAAGAGGCTAATAACGTGCTATGGAACTGATTGAACAGACCAGGGGCTATCGGAACAGATGGATAGCCCTCGCCTTTATGGCTATTGCCCTGCTGGTTATTTCCCTGGATAACACGGTACTGAGCCTGGCCCTGCCCTCTATCGCCGAGGGGCTCGGTTCCAGCGCCAGCCAGCTGCAGTGGGTGGTGGATGCCTACATACTGGCTATCGCCGGACTGCTGCTGACCATGGGCTACCTGGGGGACAGGCTGGGACGCAAGCCGACGCTGATGGTGGGGCTGGGGCTGTTCGCCCTTTTTTCGCTGGGGGCGGCGCTTTCCAACTCTACGGGCATGCTCATCGCTATGCGGGCCATGATGGGCATCGGGGCGGCTATAATTTTGCCCGCCACTTTGTCGATTCTAACGGCGACCTTCCGCGATCCCAAGGAGCGCGCTCAGGCAATAGCCCTCTGGGCAGCTACCTTCGCCCTGGGCATGGGGATAGGTCCCCTCATCGGCGGTTGGCTGCTGGAGAACTTCAGCTGGAGCTCGGTTTTCTACATCAATATCCCCGTTATCGCTGTGGGGCTGGTGGGGAGCGCCTATTTCATCGAGAACTCGAAGACGGAGCACCCGCAACGCCTCGATATTCCGGGGGCGATTCTTTCCATTGTCGGGTTGTTCGCCCTGGTCTACGCCATCATCCAGGCCGGAATGGAGGGCTGGCTAGCGACGCAGGTCCTCTACGCCTTCGGCGCGGCGGCGGTGCTGCTGGCGGCTTTCATCCTCTGGGAATTGAAGTTCAAGGGCGCCATGCTGCCCTTGCGTTTCTTCAAGAACATGTCTTTCACCGGAGCCAACGTCGCCCTGACGCTGGTCGCCTTCGGTTTGATGGGAGCCTTCTTCTTCCTGGGGCAGTTTTTGCAGTCCGTGCAGGGTTACAGCCCGCTTGAAGCCGGCTTGCGACTGCTGCCCATGGCGCTGGTATCCTTTATCTCGGCGGTGATGTCAGCCAAGGTCGCCGAGCGCATCGGCACCAAGCTGACGGTAGCCATCGGCATCTTCATCGCCGCCATCGGCTTCTTCTATTTGTACCGCATAGCCGCCGTCGATACCGCCTACCTCAACATCGCCATCGCCATGAGTATTACCTCGCTGGGGATAGGTATGACCATGAGCCCGGCCACGAACTCGGTCATGGGATCCATCCCGGTGAGTCAGTCGGGCATCGGCTCGGCCATGAACAACACCACCCGACAGGTCGGGGCGGCGCTGGGGGTGGCCATACTGGGCAGCATACTTAATGCCACCTACCTTACCCGAATAGACGCCGTAAGCTGGCCGACTCAGCTGCCGGCCCAGGCCATGGAGGCTATTCGCAGCAGTATCCAGGGCGCCCATATCGTCGCCCAACAGGTGCCCGTGCCCCAGCTTTCGCAGATGATTATCGACCAGTCCAACGAAGCCTTTACCGCTGGCGCGGCAGATGCCTTGCTGGTGGCCACCATAGTTCTGGCGGTTACCGCCGTGATTACCCTGTTCATCCTGCCACAACGGGTGAGGGGGCCGAGAGAGGAAAATAACACCGGAGACTCGGTTTCATGATAATGAGATAAGGAGGGGGTGAAACGCTTATGGACTTAATCGTCACCGACAAGCTGACCAAGATTTATAACAAGCAGATAGTCGCCGTCGACCATATCGACCTGGATATCAAAGAGGGGGAGATATTCGGGCTCCTGGGGCCTAACGGGGCGGGCAAGACGACCACCATCCGCATGCTTTCCACGCTGACGCGGCCCACTTCGGGGACGGCAACGGTGGCCGGCTACGACATCACCAGGGACTCGCGGAAGGTGAGGCAGTTAATCGGCTATTCGGCGCAGGCGGCGGGGCTGATGGAGAACGCCACCGGGCGCGAGAACCTGGACCTCTTCGGGCGCTACCACCACATGGACGGTGGCCTGCTCAAAGAGAGAATCGACGAGCTGCTGGCGCTGGTGAACCTGACCGAGGACGCCAACCGACTGGTGAAGACCTATTCGGGGGGGATGCGCAAGCGGCTGGAGATTGCCACGGCGCTGGTGCACCAGCCGAGGATGCTCTTCCTCGACGAGCCGACGCTGGGGCTGGATATACAGATAAGGGTGAATATCTGGGAATACGTGCGCAAGCTTTCCGAGGCGGGGATTACCATACTGCTGACCACGCACTACCTGGAGGAAGCCGACCGGCTGAGCCACCGCGTGGCTATTATCGACAAGGGCAAGATTATCGCCACCGGCTCTCCCGAAGAGCTGAAGAGCGCTATCGAGGGCGACGCCATTTCGCTGCGGATGCCTTCCGCCAGTGCCGAGGAGCAGGCGGCGACATTCCAGAAGACCGAGAAGATACTCTCGGCGCAGCCCTTCGTCAAGAAGATAATGGCCACCCACGATGGCGTCAACGTCTACGTGGACCGTGCCGACGAAGCCATGCCCAAAATACTGCGCCTGCTGGAGAAGGAGGGCGTGGAGACGGCCAGCACCACGGTATCACGCCCGTCGCTGGACGACGTCTTTATCAAGTATACGGGAAGAACAATAGCCGAGGAAGCCGCCCAAAATAATACGGGGAAGGAGGGCAAATAAATGGATTTCGCCAGTGATGTCTGGTACACGCTAGCCAGGCGCTTCCGCAACGGGCTGCGTGAGCCGATATGGATATTCTTCAGCCTGACGCAGCCGCTGATATGGCTGCTGCTCTTTACCCAACTCTTTAAGAATCTGGCCTTGGTGCCGGGCTTTCCCACCTCGGAATACCTGCTCTTCTTCGCCCCGGGGCTAATCGTGATGATGGCCGTGTTTTCCTCGGCCTATACCGGCTTCGACATCCTGCAGGATGTCCAGTTCGGCGTGTTGGACAAGATGCTGGTTACGCCGGCCAACCGCTACGCCATGATAGTCGGCAATATCCTCAATGCCCTCGTGAGCATGGTCATACAGGTGCTGATAATCTTCGGCATGGTCTATGTCATGGGGGTGAGCGTGGCCACGGGGGTGGGGGGGATTCTGCTGACGCTGGTTGTCGTCTGCCTCATCGGCCTGGCTTTTTGCAGCCTGTCCTACGCCCTGATAGTCGCTACCCGCAGCCACACGGCGCTGGTGGTCATCGCCAACCTGCTGTCGCTGCCGCTGATGTTCCTTTCCAGCGCCATGATGCCCGCCGAGCTGGTGCCCGACTGGGTGCAAACGGCCATGAAGTTCAACCCGGTCAACTACGCCGTGGAGGCGGTGAGGCCGCTCTTCGTCGGCGGTTACGACTGGAGCAGTTACGGTATGGGGCTGCTGGTGCTCGGCATTTTCGCGGCGGTGGGGGTGACCACAGCGGTGCTGGCTTTCCGGAATTTCGGAAAGTAAAGCCTTCGTTGTCCAATAATACCTGGGGGGCGGAAATGCCCCCCTTTTTGTTTTGGGGAACCGCCCCACCCCGATTTTATCTATTCCCGCCCTCCGCCCTTTTAATGTAAAGATGGGGCTTTGCCCCCTCTTAAACACCCCCAATAAGGGGGATATACAAGGGGTACCACCCATATAGGGTGGGTATTGGTTGGGAAATAAGCCCTGGGGGGTGGGGAGAGATGAAAAACCTTGGGGTGGGGCTAAAGTATCAGACTGGCCGGTCTTTCCTGGCCCGGATAAAGGCAACGTGAAGGGTGACGCCGACAGCGACAACTAAGAGGATGGCGGTTACAACCCAGTTGGCCACTGCCCATATAGATATACCGATTGTCGCCCATAACAGGGCAATGGTGAAGAGCTTGACCTTTACCGGTATCCCTCTACCCTCGGTGTAGTTCCTGATGTAGCTGCCGAAGATTCTGTTGTTCATAAGCCAGCGATGAAAGCGCGCCGAGCTGTTGGCGTAGCAGGCGGCCGCCAGCAGGAGAAAAGGGGTGGTGGGCAGTATGGGGGTAAATATACCTATTATCCCTATTGCCAGGCATATTGTACCAGTGGCGATTAGCAGGTGCCTCTTTAATTTATCAGACATGAACTCTTGGTCTATAGTATCAGATTAAGCAACCCACCGACTATCAGGGCGGAGGCGAGCATTATCCCCGTCGCCTTGAGCATTCTGACCACGCCCAGCTCCCTGAGCAGGACGACGAAGGTGGCGATGCAGGGGAAGAACATGGCCAGCACCACGCTGCCTACCACGAGCTGCCCCGAGGTTAGCGCCAGGGGTGCCAGCATGCCCATGGCCACATCCTTGCGCAGGAAGCCGATGGCGATGGCGGTGACGGCTTCCTTGGGCAGCCCTAAGAGATTGGTGACGACAGGCGCCGTGAAGTTGGCGATGGCATCAAAAACGCCGAAGTAGTAGAGGACGTTTATGGCCACCACCGCCCCTAGTATGATGGGTATGGCTTCGACCAGGAAGCCGTAGGTACGCATCCAGAGCTTCTGCAGCACCGTGCGCCAGGGGGGGAGGCGGTAGGGGGGTATCTCGATTAACAGCTCGGGGCTGAAGCCCTTTACCGCGCGGTTGAGGATGAAGCCCAGAACAATCCAGACGATAAAGAGCGTGCCGTAGACCATCGCCACGTACTGCCAGCCCTCGGCGCCGACGAGCCCGATAATCATCGCCTGCAAGGCGGCGCAGGGTACGGCGATAGATATCAGGGTGGCGGCGATAAACCTTTCCCGCTTGCTTTCCAGAATTCTTGTAGAGAGCACCGCAGGCACGTTGCAGCCTAAGCCCAGTAGGGTGGGTATGATGGCGTAGCCGTGAAGACCTAAGCGGTGCATGACGTTATCCATCAGTACGGCCAGCCGGGGCAGATAGCCGGTGTCTTCCAGTATGCCCAGCATGAAGTAGAAGGCGACGACGTAGGGTAGCACCATAGCCAGGGGGACGTAGAGGCCGCTGGTGAGCAGCCCGAAGGACTGGACAAAGTCTATCTCCCCGCTGATTAGTTTGCCGATGACGATATCGTGCCAGAATCCTTCGCTCCCCATAAGCGGGCTTAATTTCATCAGGACGGGCGCCCAGAGGTTGTCGAAGATGGGGTTGAAGATATAGTTGATCAGCCCTTCGCCGATGAAACGGACGATGATAAATGAGGATGCCAGCACCGCTAGGGCTAGGAAGCCGCCGGTGAAGGGCCTGACGCTGGCGTCGGCCAGGCGCTCGCGCCAGGTGTGGTGGCGGTGGCGGAGGCGCTGCACCTCTTCCACGATGTTGCCCACCTTCGCCCAGCGTTTGTCGCTGGAGGTGGGGGGTGGTTGGGGGGAGGTGGCGCGGGGGATGGCTTCCACCAGCTCTTTTATGCCTTGGCCGGTGACGGCCACCGTGGGTATGACGGGTACCCCGAGGCGCTGGCGCAGTCGGTCGATATCAATGTCTATGCCCAGGTGCTTGGTGTCGTCCCAAATATTTAGGGCGACGACGACGGGGATACCCTTTTCCAGCAGTTGCAGGGTGAGGTAGAGGTTCCTTTCCAGGTTGGTGGCGTTGACCACGTTGACCACGACGTCGCCGCCTTTGAGCATCTCCAGGGCGATTTCCTCAGCTTGGGAGGTGGGCTCTAGGGTGTAGGTGCCGGGGACGTCGATGACCTCAGCCGTATCCTCGCCCAGCTTCATCTGCCCGCGGGTGTAGCTGACGGTAGTGCCGGGGTAGTTGGAGACAACGGCCTTGACCCCGGTGAGGCGGGAGAAGACAGCGCTCTTGCCTACGTTGGGGTTGCCCATGAGGAGAATCTTGGTCATAAAACTAGTCCAGTTTGACGGTTATCTTCTTAGCCATGCCGAAGCCGATGGCAATCTGGGCGCGGTCGACCTCGATGGTTACCGGTCCTCTCATGAGCATGGCGCTGACCTTGGTTATCTTTTTGCCCGGGCGAATGCCCAGGGCGTTGAGCCTGTTGACCAGCCCGCGGCCGCCTTGAAGTTGGAGCACGGTGCCGCGCTGTCCTCTTTCCATCTGTACCAGGGTGGTTGGCGCTTTATCCATTTCCTTTCGGCTTCCTCTCAAATCCTTGGTTATCTCTAGCTAACTTTCTCGGGCAAAAATCACTCTTCGAAGCACTTTTCCGGGCAGCCCTCGGGGAGCTCGCCGTAGTTAGCGTAGCGCTCGAACATCTTGAGCCAGTAGGGCTGAACCTTGGGGCGGCTTAAGACGAAGTCGATGAATTTGGCCAGCCTTTTCTGGGTGAGGGGGCTGATGGCGTGTTCCATCTTGCAGGCATCATCAGCGGCGGTCTCGGCGTCGACACTGAGTATTTCTTCTAGGAAACGGCGCAGCGCTTCGTGGCGGCGGAAGACGTCCCGGGCGACCTTTTCGCCCCCGGGGGTAAGCTGCACCCGCCCGTAGCGCTGGTGTTCCACCAGGCCTTCGTCGGAGAGCTTTTTGAGGGCGCCGGTAACGCTGGGCATCTTGACGCCGAGTGCCTTGCTCATCTGGCTGACCCTGACGGCTTCTTTGCCTTGGCGCAGCATGATTATTGATTCCAGGTAGTCTTCCATGCTGGCGGTCGGTTTGCTTTCCATCATTGTTTCCTTATAAAAGTTAGTCTTGCCAAACATTTCATTATAGCACAAATATAGGGGTTGTCAAGTTTTGGGTTTTGAAGGTCTCCTCCCCGCCCTGATTATATCTATTCCCGCCCTCCGCCCTTTAAGGTAGAAAGAGGGCTTTTAGCCCCACAAAAACTTTGTTTTTGCGGGGACCCCGAGTTTGCCCCCTTTCAATCCCCCGAAATAGGAGTTTATAGAGGTCTAACCTCTATAGGGTGGGAAAAGATATAAAACGGGGTGAGACCAAGAACCCTTGATAGAGGCTTGATTTTATTTGGCACTACGTAGATAATATAGCCATAAGACGGAGGTGTAGCCATGAGGGCATTAGTGGTCTACGATTCGTTATACGGCAATACCGAGGAAATCGCCAAGGCTATCGGCGGGGCCATAACCGGCGGCGAGGTGAGCGTGCTGCGGGCGGGGGAGGTGGGACCTCCGGAGCTGGAGAATATCAGCCTGCTGGTGGTGGGCGCGCCTACCCAGGGGGGGCGAGCCACGGAGGCCATCAGGGATTTTCTGGGCAGGGTTTCGAAGGCGGAGATTAACGGGGTGGATGCGGCCGCTTTCGATACCAGGCACACCTCCAGGATGACTAAAATCTTCGGCTATGCCGCGGGCAAAATCGCCGGCAGTCTGAAGAAGAAGGGCGCCAACCTGGTGGCCGAGCCCGAGGGCTTTTTTGTCGAGGGCACCAAAGGGCCTTTGACGGAGGGGGAGCTGGAACGGGCGGCTGACTGGGGGAAGGGGCTTAGCCCGGATTAGGAGGAAGCCGTGATTAAAGTTATCAACGGATATAAGCTGAAGCGGGGCGCCGACCTGCAACCGGTCTTGCTTAGGTTACGGGAGCACGCCATGTCCTACCCGGGATATGTGGGCGCCGAGAACCTGGTGAGCGATAAGGACCCTTCTATCGTGGCCATTATAACCACCTGGGATAGCGTGGAGCACTGGCGGAACTGGCAGGAGTCGAGGATGAGGGGGGATATAATGAAGGAGGCGGAGCCGCTTTTGGAGGAGGAGTTGAGGGTTAGCGTTTACCGGGTGTTATCCACCACCCAGTGGGTTGGCTAGGGCCGAAATAATATTGACAAAGAAGGGGCGTTGTGATACGATTTCCTTTACTCTAGTCGCACCTTAACAACTGGATAGTGGAAGGAAGGTTCTTTTTAAAGAGCTTCAAGATTAAGCTTTACAATTCTTTATGGAGAGTTTGATCCCGGCTCAGGATTAACGCTGGCGGCGTGCCTTATGCATGCAAGTCGAACGGGTCACTTCGGTGACTAGTGGCGAACGGGTGAGTAACACGTAAGTAACCTGTCCCCAAGTAGGGAATACCTCTGAGAAATTAGAGCTAATACCCTATGTGGTCCTTTGCCTTAAGGCGAAGGACTAAAGCCTTCGGGCGCCTGGGGAGGGGCTTGCGTCCGATTAGCTGGTTGGTAGGGTAACGGCCTACCAAGGCGAGGATCGGTAGCTGGTTTGAGAGGACGGTCAGCCACACTGGGACTGAGACACGGCCCAGACTCCTACGGGAGGCAGCAGCAAGGAATATTGTGCAATGGGCGAAAGCCTGACACAGCGACGCCGCGTGGGGGATGACGGCTTTCGGGTTGTAAACCCCTTTTCTCAGGGAAGAACAATGACGGTACCTGAGGAATAAGTCTCGGCTAACTACGTGCCAGCAGCCGCGGTAATACGTAGGAGGCGAGCGTTATCCGGATTTACTGGGCGTAAAGCGGGCGTAGGCGGTCCTTCAAGTCGGATGTAAAATCTCCCGGCTCAACTGGGAGAGACCATTCGAAACTGCTGGGCTTGAGGATAGCAGAGGGAGGTGGAATTCCCGGTGTAGTGGTGATATGCGTAGATATCGGGAGGAACACCAGTGGCGAAGGCGGCCTCCTGGGCTATTTCTGACGCTGAGGCCCAAAAGCGTGGGGAGCG
>Ga0307437_1001169_pt1 | contig 18190 bp, 13 predicted proteins | sample SalMarWE160390MG_FD_202146 | JGI IMG/M metagenome (GOLD analysis project Ga0307437, IMG submission 202146) | Salt marsh sediment microbial communities from the Plum Island Ecosystem LTER, Massachusetts, United States - WE1603-90 | ecosystem: Environmental > Aquatic > Marine > Intertidal zone >...
CACGTCATCTTTATCTTTGCCACGACCGAACCGCTGAAGGTCCCGGAGACAATCCTATCGCGAACGCAGCGTTTCGACTTTAAGCGGGTGTCGGTGGCCGATTTGGTGGAGCATCTTCGCAAAGTGGTGCAGGCGGAGAATCTTGACGTTGAAGAGACGGCGTTGCAGCTTCTGGCGCGCAAGGCTGACGGCTCGGTGCGAGATTCGCTCTCGCTTTTGGACCAGGTAGCCGCTTTTGCGGGGAGCGCTATCACCCAGCAGGAGGTCATTGAGGCACTGGGACTGGTGGACAAGCAAACACTGTTTGATTTCTGCAACGCTATAGCCGTCCGAGACAGCCGGCAGGTCCTCCAGTTAACCAGCAGGATTCTCGACGCCGGCGTGGATGTCGCCGATTTCGTGCACGAGTTGTTGGAACACCTCCGCATTCTTTTAGTCCTGGCGGTCGACAAAGATTCTTCAGACCTGCTCCACCTTGCCAAAGAAGAGCTTGAGGCGTATACCAAACAGGCGGAGAATTTCTCGGTGGGCGATCTCGTCAGGCTGATGAAAATCGCCGCCGATTTGAATTATGACCTGAAAAGCGGCCTGGATGAACGGCTCGTTCTGGAGATGGCCGGTATCAAGATGGCTGAGATGGAAACCACCGTGCGCTTTCAGGAGATTCTGGAGCGTCTGGACCAAAGTCCGCAGGAAACAGCTCGCGCCGGTGCTGACCTGTTCGGCCAAAGCAAAAAAAAAAGTGACAGCGCAGCTTTGGCCCAACCCGAGCCGGATGAGGTTGGGTTAGCAGAAGTGGGCCCACCCGTTTTTTCCAGAGGTATTAACCTCGCGCAGCTCAAGGCCGGGTGGGAAACGTTTTTGGGCTTTTTAAGGCAGAAGAGTCAGATGTTAGCCTCACAGTTGGCGATGGTTGAACTTCGCAAGGTGACTGATAACGAAGTTCTACTCGTGTTCGGAGCCTCGGGAGCGGCCTCGAAGCAGGTTGTCGAAAGACCGGAAAGTTTCAACCTGATAACAACGGCCTTGCGGGAGTACTTTAAGGCGGCTGTGCGGGTCAGGTTCGACATCGACCCAACAAGGGATAACCCCTCTGTAGAAAGCGACAAGAAAAACAATACAAAGATGGATGTCGCAAAACTAATCGAGAACTCACAGCGATTGCGGATGCTGCTGGAGAAAGTAGACGGTGAGATCATCGGCGTCAGAGAAGTGGAATGAAAAATAATGATATTTATCGGAGGTGTGTACAATGGCTAAGGGTGGATTGGGGAATATGATGAAGCAGGTTCAGCAGATGCAGGACAAGATGGAACAGATGCAGGCTGAACTTGAGAAAGAGGAGGTGGAAGCAACCGCCGGCGGCGGGATGGTTAAAGTTGTCGCCAACGGCAAGCACGACATCCTCTCGATCACTATCGATCCCGAAGTGATTGACAAGGACGACGTCGAAATGCTTCAGGACCTTATTGTCGCTGCCGTAAACCAGGCCCACCAGAAGGTTCAGGAGCTCCAGGCGGAGCAGATGTCCAACATCACGGGCGGGCTGAAAATCCCCGGCTTGAACCTTCCCTTTTGAGATTGGACACCTAAATGTTCAAATCAGCGGCATCAATAGAACGACTGGCCAACAGGCTGGCGCGCCTACCCGGAATTGGAAGGAAGTCGGCCACACGTTTGGCCTTTCATATCCTCAAGCTTTCCAAAGAGGAAGCTTATGAACTGGCGGAAGCCATCCGCGAGGTCAAGGAGAAGGTTGGTTTCTGCTCGGTTTGCTGCAATGTTTCAGAGACCGACCCCTGCCGGATTTGCGCCGATCCTTCTCGCGATAAAAGTCTCATCTGCGTGGTTGAGGAGACCGCCGACGCTGCCGCTTTAGACAAAGTTGAGGGCTTCAATGGGCTGTTCCACGTTCTTGGCGGACGTCTCTCCCCTCTGGACGGGATCGGGCCTGATGACCTGCGGGTCGGCGAACTGCTGAAGCGCATTAAAGAGGAGGTGGCGGAAGTTGTTATCGCCACCAACCCGAACGTGGAAGGTGAGGCGACGGCAATCTATCTGGCCAAGCTGCTCAAACCGATGGGCGTAAAAGTAACCCGCATTGCGCGCGGCCTTCCGGTGGGGTCCGATCTGGAATACGCCGACTCGGTCACTCTGGCAAGGGCGCTTGAGGGCCGTCAGGATTTTTAGTTTCCCACGATGTTGAGAAACAATCGCAATAACCCGGTGCTCTATGTCTTACTTCTGGTTATTGTCATTTTCGTTGCCGGGCGTCTGTGGGGCAGCTCTCTATTTGACAACAACTGGTCATTCAATCACTGGGAGTCACTGTCAGGTTGGTACATCTTCCTATGGTTCTCCTTGTTGGTCTTAACAGCCCTGCTGTTTGCCTCGTTAGGTGAACGGATTGCCCTCTTTTTCAATTCCCGGCTCAGGGTGATTGTCGCTTCGGCCGTTATGTTTGGGCTTTTGCTGCTCTTTCAGTTTGATTCTTTTCTCTACAGCGGAGGAAATCTCAGAATAGCTCAGGTTGCCCAGACAGATACTGTGATCTACCGCTGGTTCGAGTATGGAGCCATCTTGACGGTGTCATGGTTGAATACGTTCTTTAGCCTCTTCGATATCCACTACAATGCAGCCGGTGTCTATGCATGGAAGGTCTTTTCTTTTGCGTGCACCTTTCTCTCGCTTGTCGCAGCATTAAAACTGGCAAAGGAGTTGACAGCAGACGCAACAAGTCGCTTTTACCTTTTTCTTATTCTGTTTTTTGGGCCGCACACGATTCTCCACTTTGGCTTTGTAGGTGTTGAACCGGTGTTGATTGCTGTTTCTATCTGGTTCTCTCTGGCGGCAGTCAGGCTGAGTGCACACTTCACTACCAAGCATCTTCTGGCTTTGTGGGTAATAGTTCTCATTGGTCTGTTCATGCACTATACGTCGATATATCTGTTGCCGGCGGCAGTATACGCGACTGTGCTTGGCCGCAAGAGGAAGGGCAAGAGTCACGCGATCGCTCTGGCAGCAGGTTTGGGCTCTTATGTCGGGCTGTTGGTGCTGGCGTATTACTTGGCCGGACAGAACCTGGAATTTTCTAAGTTCGTTCTCTTTCTTGCTGGAAAACTCCCGCACTCCGACTACGGCATCTTTTCTTCCCGCCACATCGGAGATATGCTGCAGATATTCTTCTTGGCCTTCCCGCAAATCATTGTTGTGGCGTACCTGATCTTCACACGGTACAGGGTGTCAACAAATAAGAGCAACTTGTTGCTGCCGCTGTGGCTGTTGCTGGGTTTGGGTGGGGTGACCGTTGTTTTGATTCTGGATCCGGTGCACAACATCGTTCTTGACTATCCCCGCCTGACCGCCTATTTGTTTCCATTGTCTATTGTTCTCGCGCTACAGGTGAAGGAGCACAAGAATCACAGTCGCGACCGGCTGGTTGCCCTGCTGGCGGCGGTCTGTCTGATATTCCCGCTGAGCTACCTTCCCAACTACGTCCGCATTGCGAAGGCAGACCCCTACGTGACCGACTACCTGGACAAACATGATTCTTTTTACTTAGATGGCTGCCTTGCTTTTCGGGATGCCTACTTTTATCGGAAAGAGCTGGATGAGGCCAATGCCTGGGAGTGGAAACTTCCCAGCAAGTCGCCCGATTATTTGAATCTGGAAGGGGTCAAGGCTCTGGCCACGCAGGGAGAGGAGGCCGAAGCTCTGAGATCGCTGTACAAAATCATAGCCAAAAACCCCTACTGGTCGGAAGCACGGGCGGTGTTTGTCTCGATACAGATGAAGCCCGGCCGCTACGCTCTGGCCAAGCCGCAAATCGACACCTGTCTGATGCTTGACCCGTACCGAAAAGAGTACCTGATGAACCTCTACCGATACTACCGAGATACACAGAGCTACCCACAGGCATTGAAGAGTATCAAGAAGGTATTAAAGATCTTTCCTGACGATCTCGACCTGAGAACCGATTTGATGATTGTCTACTATCGCAGCGGCGCACCCCGGACAGCCGACTCCCTGGCCGACGCCCTGCTGGCGGCAGATTCTACTCTGCCCTACCCATACTTGATCAAAGGGCTTATCGCAGAGACGCACAATGAGCGACAGGTAGCTATTGCCCTATACAAGAAGTTTGTTGCATTGGCACCCAACGAACCCGACACGCCGGCCATACAGGAACGGCTAAACGAGCTGATGTGGGAAATGGAAGAGGAGTAATATCGTTCTTTGGTTGTCATAGGTCGTAGGTACAGTAGGTCGGGTTCCAAATGGAGTCCGCCTTAGACGGACGGAATGAGAAACCCGACAACAACTCCAAAGGCAAATGTCGGATTTTTCCCCGCCTTTGGCGGGTCAGAACCCGACCTACGAGACTTTTGTCACAACCTCATAGGAATCCTACCCTATCCATACTATCCTCAGAGCGGGACCAGTTTGCAGTCATTCTCGGAGGGGAGCTTATCTCCTATCAGACTTTTCCTGAGTCTTATGGTAATTTTGTTCTGGTCAGGATCGAAGTACTCATCTGATGGCATAATTCCCAAAATGTACTTGGCAATAACATTGTTGGCGGCATAGTCATACAGGCCGGCTTCATTGGCATCGAAGCGGACCCCAAAGCGGTATCCCTCAAACGACCGTCTGCCTGCGTACTGTTCCTCGAACATGACGGAACTGGCTCCGGACAGGCGGGCATCATGGCCGAACAACAGGTTGCCGTTAGGAGGCTCGGAGGCATTGGCGGTAAACTCAAAGACCAGCCACTCCTTATTGCTTGAGATAGCAAAACCGTCAGCTTCCATAAGAGGCTTAGCATTCTCGATCCGACCGGGCAAGAAAGGGCCTCGTTCTGTTGTCTGCTGCTGCATAAACGTGTTGAAGTCACTCAGCAGTGCGGCCCAGGACGACATGCCAACGGCCGCCAGAAGCTCGCTTCGCACGGCTGAATCAGGCAGCGCCCGTACCTCGTCTAGGCTTCCTGATAGCGCACGATAGTGTTCCAGGTACTTTTTGTGCCCGATCCTGTCAAGTAGGTAGGCGGTGAACAATCCGGCCACCGGATAGGCAATGTCTGAACTGGCGTTGCTGTCAAAGCTGCTCACGGTCAGCAGGGAATCAACCTCGACAATTTTCTGGTGGTGCAAAAAAGCGCCCAGGCCAATCAGCGCCGACAATGCGTTGCCTCGCCGTCCGCCGTAATAGACCGCCAGCCCCTCGCGCAGCAGGGGATGGGTGGCCAGCGGCAGGCGTCCAAGTTTAACGTTCACCATCAGGCGCGCCACTTCGTGGTAATGAAGGAAGAGAGAAGAAATAATATCGTTGGAAGGCAGATCGAACGTTCCTTTAGTCCGAACTCCAGTAATATCTCGCACCGTTTCGTCTGAGCCACAGTAGTAGTATTCGACCTTCTTTTCGCGGATGGTTTTCAAATCAGACTGTGAAAGATCAAGGGAATCGGCCAGACGCCTGACGAACTGATCCGCCTCATCGAGAGCGGTCGGGTTTAGATATTTCTGAACGTCCGGGTGGGCATGGATACGAAAGTACTCGCTCTCTTTTACCTTCCAGTCCCGGCCGTAGTAGTCCTGGGGGTAGGTCAGCCAGTAATAGCTACCGTCAAAGTAGGCGTAGTAAGAATGCTCCACCAGCTTTCCTTCGGCTATGGCTGAGTATTCCAGTCTGAAAAAGTCGCCCCCGGGCAGTTCCTTGACCTGTTTGGCCGGCGGCTGCAAGTGGTTGCGCATCAGCTCGAGATTACGCACGATCGGCGAAGCGCAATCAATTTTCAGAGGAATATCCGAGTATTCAATGCCAAATCGGGACGATCTCTCAATGGCTGCCTGCGTCCACAGGCCTGAAGCGGACTCCAGGTTACCCGTCGCCAAGAGGTCAAAGTACTGGGCTAATGCCTCTACCGCCTCATTTTCCGCAACTACGGCATTACTTGCCAGAATCAGGCAAAGAATAACGCAAACTTTTCGAGTCGGCCGCCACAGAATGTTCGTCATCGTCAGTCTCCTGTATTTGTGCAAAATTGGCATCTAATATACCTGTTGTACACTCATTGTCCATAACCGAAACGCAAAAAAGAGCGCCCCGGTATCGGTATCGGGGCGCTGGAAACGAGGAGGACGCGTATATCCTCAAAACACGAATCCGATGGAAAACCGTTGAGTCGACTCCAGCCGGCCAAAGTCCTGCCAGGCATAGTCGATGACGAGGTCGGCGCTGTTTGAAACCCGGGTCGACAGACCGCCACCCAGGGTCAGCCCTTCTTCGTCATAATTAAACTTGTATCCTCCCCGCAGGAAGAACTGCTCCGAGAAGCCCCACTCAGCCCCGAGAGCTCCCTGCCGGACATTGTCGCCGGGATGTTTGAGTTCCCCGGCCAGGGTCAGGACCGACTTTGGGCCCATGTCAACGTCGTAGGCCAGCCCGACCCGGAAGGTCATCGGAAGGTCGTACGGGGTCGTTTTGAGTTCGGCGCCAACATCGTAATTGGAACCTTCACCCTCCCGAGGGTCATAGCCGATAGAGAGGTCCGGGCCTGAGAATTCCAGCTCCGGCCCCATATTGGTTATGCTCATGCCCAAACGGAGAGAGCGAAAACCGGTATACAACATGGTCCCGAAATCAAACGCAAATCCTTGTGAGTGTTCTTTGTGAATTTTCTCCCCGACGTACTTAAAGGTGGTGCCAAAGGCAAACCTGCTGGTCAACTGCCGGGCAAATGAGAGACCGACGGCGTAAGAGCCGGCGGAATAGTAATTGCCGGTCCCGTCCTGCTGTTCAAAGGTGGTAATCTCCTGATCGTCCATCGAGAGAACGGTCGCGGAGAGGCCGAAGACTCCCACGTCTTCGAAGTATTTGGCTAAGGCGACGTAGTTGAGGTCTATGTCCAGTAACCAGTTGACATTGGTGAAACCAACGGCGGCATTTTCAATTTCGACCAGACCGGCCGGGTTCCAGTAAGCGGCATAGATGTCATTGGCTACCGCTACGGAAGCCTCCCCCATGGCCTGGTATCTCGACCCGACGCCGATCTTCAAAAACTGGGCGCCGCAGGCGCCGACTTTGGAGAATTCGGCGGAGACGCCGGAGGCCAGCAACAACAAAACCAATATGAGTACAAACGTTTTCACCATTCACCTCCTCTACTTGATAATGGCAAAGCGGCCGAGGTGTTCACCATAGGGCGACTCAACGTGATAAATGTATATTCCGGACGCCACCAGCCGGCCATGTTCCGAAAGCAGATCCCATCTGGCTGCGCCGGTGCCGTCGTTATGATTAATCGTCGTCACCAGATCGCCTGCCATGGTATATATCCTGATGGTGCATCGGTCGGGAATCTTCTGAAACTCCACCACCGATTCCCCTTCTCCGGTTTCAATCATAGCTGAATACTGAGCAAAGTAGGGGTTGGGAACGACGCGGATATCTTTCAGGTTCACGGAAGCGGTGGCGGCGTTGACGCCATCGACCTTAAAAACGAAGTTATCCTCCGGGCCGTTCAACGGCGCTCCCTGCATGGTGAAGACATCGCCCACCACTGGGTTGTACACCGAGTCGTCAAAGCCGAACATCCAACTGTAACAGTAGGGAAAAGCATCCGGCGTTACAGTGGCAGTGGAATCATAGGGATAGTTGACAATGGTCAATGGGTCGCCTGGGTCCCACTCTCCATCATCTGCAATGTCGTAGATCGCCAGAGAGACACGTTGATTGGTGCTTGTATTCCAGACCTCGAAGTCAACCCAGTAGGAATAATCAGTGCCGTAAAAGCCGTCAAGCACCCACGATGCGAGAGTTGAATCCCCTGTGTATCGCAATTCAAACGTGGAGCGGAAATGAGCGTTGCCAAAGACGTCGTTATCATCCCAGGTGAAATATGGTATAGCCGGGCCATAGAAGGCTCCCATTACCAGCGTGGTGTCGCTACCGGCAAATGCTGTCTGGCTGTAACCGCCGGGGATGTGGTCGCCGTCGTTGACTACAACCCGCAGGCCCTGAATGACCTCGTAGAAATCAGGACTATCATTGATTTTTGTCTGGTCGACCAGCACGGTGTCGCCGGTGGTCTCATTGATGAGGTGCCAGTAGGTCTGCTCGGGTGTGTCCTCAAATACCACTCGGTATTGCGCCCCCTGCAGAGCATCCTCATCGAATACCACGGGAATCGCTTCACCTTCAGAAGGCGATTCTGTGCCCACATAGTTGTGGGTGACAGTACCGGCCGCATCATAGAAGCCGGCCGGGTCGTTTGCAGGTGTGATGGCGACAACGTTGGATACTTCCCCGGCAATGCCGAATCCTGACTGCAGCACGTCGACTCCCGCTACCGTATCGCCGGCATCGAAGGCGACCAGACAATACCAGTACTCCACCCCATTGTACAGGCCTGTATCTATGAATGAGCGCGGAATTGGGTCGCCGGGAGCATTGACAGTGTACACAGCGATCGTTTTGTAGTCAACCGAAAGACAATCGTTTTCGTTATCGCGATCCTCTTTCCCCCATGTCTTTCCCTGATTGTCGCTTCGGTACAATTTGTATCCGACGAAGTCATTGACACCCCTCAGAGGATCGAGACCCACCTCGGAGGTGTCGTCCCAATGTAAATAGACCTTCCGGTTTCCGGCTCTTGCTACCAGCTTTGGGGTCGGTGGAGGCTGTGGCCCAACGAAGTAGTTGTCATACAATTGTTGAGCAAGAGAAGCGTTGTCGCGGAAATCCTCCTCGTCAGCGCCGGCGACCAGAGCGTAAACTACCCGGACGGTCTTGCCAGCGGAGAGGTTAATACCGCGCACGCACTGCAGATAGAATTGGTCGGTGGGGGGGAGGGATTCATCAAACTGCTGGCTATTGATGAGAGCATACCGGCCTGGATCGTCTTGCGGCAGGAACGCCCAATCATCGGTGCGAAAGGCCGTCATGCCAATGTTATCGGGCGTTTCAAGGAGTTTTGTGCCCATAATGCCGGTTGTGACGAGCGGCCCCCAGCCGGGATCGCGACTGTCACTGTCATAAATCCAGGCCAGGTTCTCTGTAGAATCGAATGCCACCAGATCGCCCAGCCGTCCGTTCTCCCCGGTTCCGTCCGGGCCGCCGACATCAATGTCGATATAGAGACCAAAAGCAAAGTCGTTGTAATCCTGAGTCGACGTATTCGCTATTTCCAGGATGACAAACAGAAAGTCTTCGTTGTAGCAGTAGTTCCACTGCAAGACGGTCTGGGTCATCTCCAGCCCCAGCAGTGAGGAACCGCTAGCGACATCGTTGAAGCGGTAGTGCGATTCCTGAAGCGAGGTGGGGCCACCGGAAAGAAAGGCTGAATCCAGCGGGTCATAGACCCGGTTATACACCCAGTCCGACAGACTGTCACTCCAGATTCTCCACCCGTAAGCAGGGTGACCAATGCCGAGCCCTATCGTATCGGAGGGGTTGTAATCGTAATATCTGGTGGTATCGGTGGAGAGCAGAATCTGGTACGGGTTGTCGGCCGATGACAATGCCTCAATGGCTTGAAAGTCGTCGTAGGTATTAGCCACGAGAGTATCGTCCCCAGCCGCTACCGCACCCATCCAGTATCTGATCTCGGCCAGGTAGTCATGCCCGGAATTTCGCGGCCACTCGCCGGACGGCAAGCCATAATAGGAATAGCCACCGATATATCCCCAGTTGTCGATGGTGGTAATGATGTTCCCTTTATTATGAGTTACCTGATCGACCGTCACCGGCAGCGGCATGGGTTGAGGGCCACCATGCAAACTGTCAAACGGCGGCAGATCGTTGCCAACTGGCGGCCTGGCGCTTGCCACCATCACGTGAAGGTGCAGCAGTAAGGCCACTGACAGGCAGTACCAGAATATCTTTTTGTACGTTTTCATGCGTTGGCCTCCAGCTTAGAAGTTAAGTTCAAACCCGGCCCGGATAGTCCGGGGGGGTGAATAGTGTTGTGGGTCATGGTCATAGAGTCGGTCATACCAATCCAGATCCTCCTGATCAAGCGCCAATCCGGCCTCTATTTGGAAGCCGTCGTCATCGGGCTGACCGGTTCGTGAGTAAACATCTATCACGTTGCGCCTGTTGAACAGGTTATCGACCTCAACAAAAAGGCTCAACGGATGTCCACTGGCTCCAAACGAGAAGTGTTTGTTAAAGCGCATATCGACGGTATAGTTGGCCGGCAGTCGCCCCTCGTTGCGCTCACCCAGCCGATTGCCGAAGGCGTCGGTCGGCGCGTACGGCAGTCCCGAACCGTAATGCCCAACCATGGTTAGTCCCCACGCGCTGGGGAGTTTGATGCCAAACAACCGGCCCTGCCAGTCGCCCGGCACGCGGTAGCTCAACACCGTCGTGACGGTATGACGCTGGTCGAAATCAAGGGCGAACTCCGTAACCGGGGCCAGCGTGTCCTCAGTCGAGGTCAGAAACGTATAATACGGCTCCAGAGCGTTGGAGCCGTTGCCGGTGGCGATCATGTAGCCGTAGGAAACCGATCCGCTTAGATGCCCGGAAATCGGGAGTTTTTCCAAAGAGACATCAAAACCTTTTACCGAGCCGTAGTCAGCATTAATGAAGTGCGTGACAGCCAATCCGGCCACCTTGCCCCATGACCGCGTCGTCACCAGGTCTTCGATATCCTTATAGTATGCGGTTACGTCCAGACGCAACTCCTCTCCGATGAGGTGATCCACGCCCAACTCGTAAGAGGTGGTCTGCTCCGGCTCCAGGTCCGGGTTGCCCAGAAGGGGATAGCCGGTGTTGAGATCACCTTGGAGATTCATATATAGATACCTGTATTGCGGCACCTGGTAATAGACGCCATAGTTGAAGTGCATGACCGACTTCTCGGAAATCGGGAATGAAACTCCAAGGCGGGGTGAGATACGCGATTTCGAGTCGGCTTTCTTATAGGTGGCAACAGTGTTCCCGGGGGTGATATTGTATGAAATGTCGGCGTCTCGATAGTCATACCGAAGGCCGAGATTCATGACGAAGTGGTCGTATTCCATCTTGTCCTGGATGTAAGCAGAAGCGTACATCGGCCGGCTGCTATATTTCTCCCCGTAAGGTTGGTCATTGAAAAACTGCTTGAAATCCCAATCGATGTCGTACTTGCGATATTCAAATCCGCCCTTGAGTTGATTCCACTTGTTCACTTGGTCTACCAGACTTACCTGGAATGAATTATACTTGGCTTGTCTCCTGCGGAACGTCGGATTGAAATCATCGCCGACCGTGAAGCCAACTGCCTGCGTCGGATCTGAGTAATCGGGGTCGCTTCCATAGTTGTCATCGTCTATTGAACCATTATAGACCCCATTACTGTCGACGCTGTAACCCGGCCACTGATCCCAGTACACATCCATCAGATGGTTGGGGGCTGACTTGGTGTAGGTAGAGAAGGCGTTAAAGGATGTCGTCAACAGCACTTTTTCGTTAAAGGCATAGTTGCCGGTCACGCCTATCAGGTACGATTCCTTCTTGAATCCGCGGAGACCGTCGAGATTGAAATCGTATGAGCGCCCGTTGACATCACGGTGGTCGTATACGTCTCCGTCAGCCTGGTAGAAGGTAACGTTAGACTTTAGCTTCATTTTTGGGGCGGGCTGGACAGTCACCTTGGCCGTGCCGGTGTAGGAAACGGTTCCGTTATGAGGCAGGTGGGTAGCGTCGGTCAGGTATTCCCCAGCTGTGAAAAAAGTATACTGTTTCGGATCAACCCCGGGTATCGGGCCGGAGAGATTGAAAGCCACGGCACGGTTGCCGACCCGTTTCAACTCACTCCACTCGCCGGTAGTGACGTCGTAAGCGTGGGTAGCTCCTTCGTACATTTTTACTCCACCGTGGTATTGCGAACCGCCTTCCCGTGTCACGGCGCTTACCACGCCCGAGAGAGCCTCGCCGTACTCCGCGGTGTATCCACCCGAGGTGAGCGATAACTCCTCAAGCGCTGTCGGTATGATGTGAATCCCGGAATTGGCCACAAACGGATCTTGTACCGAGAAACCATCAAAGTAATACGAGACCTGCCCGGAGCGCCCTCCCCGCACGTGCATGCTGTTGTCGCGGTCAATCACCACTCCGGGGTAGTTGGTCAACACCGATTGTATCGTGACAATGTTGGGCAGCGTGCTCAGCCGATCAGAGGTAAAGATGACCTTTGAAGCCGTCAAATCTCTCCTGATGATCGGCTCGGTGGCGCGAACGACGATGTGCCGTCCGAGTTCGATGGTCGCAGGTTCCATGGCAAAGTCGACCGGTGTGGTCAAGTCCACCAGTACCCGTACCCCCTCTTTGGTGATCGGCTCGAAGCCGACGTGGGTGGCGGCGATGTCCCACTTGCCACTCGGAAGACTGATGATGAAATACTCTCCGTCATCATCGGTCTTCGTAACCATATTGGTCCCCTCCACTCTAACTGTGACCCCGATAATCGGCTCACCGGTCCTGGAGTCAATCACGGAGCCGGAAATCTTGCCGCTGACGGCTGCTAAAACCTGAGAAGAAATGATCAGCAACAGCACAACAGAGTAAAGGACCACTGACATTTTCAGTCGCTTACGCAAGGTAATTCCTCCTCCCGTCTGTGGTTATTATCCCTTCATTCAAATTGATCGGAATGAATCGTTTCAGCTTAACTCTTGTCGGCACTTTTTTTCTGTTATTTATTTATCGGCACCCCGGTGAAATTCTGAACACCACAAAATGGGACTTGAACAGACCGATCCAGCGTTCTTCCATAAAGTCTCGTCCGTTGCAACCGATAGAGAGGATGATATCTACTCTGTGTGGGTTCCTGGTGGGAAAATAACGTCTCCATCCTGTTCGGGAGCTCCTTAGGGATTGGTACAACTTGTTCGGATGAAATACGGTCATAGACAGATTCTCAGGATTGTTGCCTTGGTGCTCGTCTGCCTGCTGGGTGTCGCTTCTTCCGTATCCGGCAGAGTCCATATTGCCGTTCTCATGAGCGACAGTCTCACCTCCACCATGCGCACGCTGCATGGGGCCCAGAAGGCGATCAGGCGCGAGCATTCTCAGGCGACCTTCCACAGCTTTCACATCGGCCGTTCTTCAGATGAGACGCTACGGATAGTCGATTCTGTGCACACAATCAGGCCGACACTATTGCTGACCATTGGAAGCTCCGCGACCCAATTCGCGCAGGACAACTTCGTTGATATTCCGACTGTCTTTGCGGCGGTAATGTATCCGGTGTTGTCCGGGTTTGTCAAATCGACGGCCCGGCCCGGCAGAAATATCACCGGCGCCTCAATAGATGTCCCCATCGACGTGCAGTTTAGGTACTTCAAGAAGATTGTGCCCAACCTGAAAAGGGTCGGAGTGCTCTATACTGTCAGTACCGCCAGCCTGATTCCGCAGGCCGCGGCGAAGGCTGAAGGCCTGAATCTGAAGCTGGTACCCGTCAAGGTCAGTGATGCCAGGGGACTTCCACAAGCCTTAGACTCGCTGGCAGCGGTTGTTGAGGGCATCTGGTCGCTGGCCGATCCGAATCTGTTTGATCCCCGCTCAACGAAATACATCCTTCTCAACACGGCTCGCAAGGGGATACCGTTTATGGGCTTTTCGCGCCACGTCGTCGCCTCGGGGGCGCTGTTTGCCCTGGATTTTGACTACAAAGCGGTCGGCCACCAGGCAGGAGAAATTGTCAACCGTGTCATCAAGGGAGAAAAGCCGCAGGAAATCAGCGTAACCTCCGCCGATGTGATCTGGTTCCACTACAATGAGAAGACAGCCAAGCATATCGAGGTTACAATCCCCGAAGAGTTGGTGGCAGTAGCCAAGGAGGTATACCGATGAACCTCCTTCGGACAATCAAAAGCTGCAGTCTTCGGACGAAATTCGTGTTGCCGGTGTCGGCCATGCTCATTCTCAGTAGCCTGGTTATCAGCGGCTACCTGACCAAGCGCCAAGCTGACAGCATCCGGCAGGAACTGCGCGCCAGCGGAGAGACCATGATACGAATTATTGCCAAGAACGCCGAAAGCGGCGTCCTATTTGAATCCAAATATGAACTGGACGAACTGCTGGCTATCCTCTCCCGGTTTGATGCGGTCACGTACGGCGCCATTATCAATAAAGAGGGCACAGTCCTATCGCGATTTGGCTACTGGGATGAAAAGGCCACGAAAGTAAAGCGGTTCCTCCCTCATGTGGAACCAACCGATGGTCTATGTCAAGAATTCTTCATTGAGAGCAGTTCGGGAGAAGAGTTCATCGAAATGAACTACCCGATTTTGTCCCGAAAGGAAAAACTCACCCGCGAAAACCTTGGTCTCACCGGCGGCCTGGAAGGGTCGGTCACGCACGAAAAGGTGACCGAGGAAATCGGGTCGATCAAACTCATCCTGTCGCTGGCCAAGGTCAACGAGTCAATCGCCGAAGCGCGGGACACTGCAACTTTACTCATGCTCGTTGTCCTGGTGCTGGCAATAGTCATATTAACCTTTTTCGTCCGGGTGGTAACCAAACCGATCAAAATGCTGGTCGAGGTTACCGACCAGGTAAGCCACGGTGATTTGAACCAGCGGGTAGATATCAAGCAACATGATGAAATCGGTCATCTGGCCAACACTTTCAACAAGATGATCGAGTCGTTGAAGCAATCGCGGGATGAGATTGAAGAATATAACCGTACGCTGGAAGAGAGAATCGTCGCCCGAACTCGGGAGCTGGAACAGGCCCAGGAACAACTAATCCAGTCCGAAAAGATGGGCGCCATTGGACAATTGGCCGCCGGCGTAGCTCACGAGCTGAACAACCCTCTGGGCGGAATCCTCGGCTACGCCCAGTTCACACTGGAAAAAATGAAAAAGAGCCTCCCCGATAAAATAACCTCCAAGGACATTGATAAATACATCCGTTACCTTACCGACATTGAAACGCAGGTGCGACGATGCAAGAGCATCGTTCAAAACCTGCTTCGTTTCTCCCGCGCTTCCCATATCGCTGAGTTTGAGGAAATCGACGTGAACAAAGTCATCGAGGATACCATAACGTTTGTGGAACATCAGTTGCACATGAACCAGATAGAGCTAAGGGTGGCGCTGGATCCCAACCTACCCCCAATTCAGGGCAACGCCGGACAATTGCAACAGGTTTTCACTAATCTAATCATAAACGCCATGCACGCCTCGGCAGCCGAGTCGGAGATCAAGATCATTTCCCGCTACAGTCCACCGATGGGAGAGTTTGACGGTGCCGTGGAGCTGTGGTTTATCGATCAGGGCATAGGCATAGCACCGGAAAACATAAAGAAAGTATTTGAACCCTTCTTCACTACCAAGGAGGTCGGAAAGGGGACCGGTTTGGGGTTATCGGTCAGCTACGGTATTATCAAGAGCCACGGTGGCGAAATCAGAGTCGATTCCACGGTTGACGAGAGAACCACCTTCACAGTCATTTTACCGGTTCAGAAACCGTCGCAGAAACCCGATAATCGAAACGAGAAACTTCCGGGGGAGTTATCGAGAAGCTCGAATGTGTAATCGATGAATGACCCAAATAAAAAATCCATCCTCATCGTTGATGATGAAGAGATAATACGCAATTTCCTGTCGGAGGTACTGGGCGAGAAGTATGACGTCAGTTTGGCCAGCGACGGGGATGAAGCTATTGAACAGATCAAGAAGCGAAGGTTTGATCTGATCATAACGGACCTAAAGATGCCTCGGGTGCCTGGGGAAGAAGTGGTTAAGTTTGCCCAGCAGCAGGACCCCACTTCCAGAGTAATAGTAATCTCAGGGTTTTCGAGCCTGTATATGGTCAGTCAGTCCATCAACAACGGAGCGTGTGCGTTTCTGTCGAAGCCATTCAGCATTAAGGAACTGATGGAGACAGTTACCGATGCTGTAAACGGGTGAGGTTGCCCAAATGATAAAGATCCTGATCATAGATGATTCAGCGGTAATTCGAGACCTTTTGCACGAATACCTGACCGATCTGGGGTATGATGTCGACCTGGCCAGAGACGGTCAGGAGGGCATCAATAAAGCGCTTGCCGGTGATTATAGGGTAGCTTTTTGTGATATCCATATGCCGAAGAAGAACGGTTATCAGGTCTTCCACGAAGTTTCAGCCGAGAAACCGGGGCTTCTTTTCGTCATGACGGACTCCTTACCCGGCCCGCTGGCCGAAATGGCTCAAAAGGAGGGGGCTCATCAGTGTTTAACCAAGCCGTTTGACCTCGAACAGGTAAAAGAGGCGCTGAAGGTTGTCCTGACACTGAGCTCAACAGCATGAACGACACCCAAGACAGCCGGATTCGAATACTCATTGTCGATGATGAAAGCATCGTCCTTTCCCTGATCCGTGATGCCCTTGAAGATGAAGATTACGATGTAGAAACCGCTGCCAGGGGGGCGGAAGCTCTCCAGGTCATTGAATCCAAAAAGGTCAACCTGATCGTGACGGATATCAGGATGCCGGATATCAACGGCATTGATCTGGTCAAAAGAGCACGCGCGGTGCAACCCGATATAGGCGCCATTTTCATAACCGGTTATGCCAACCTGAACTCAGCCAAAGATGCTATCAAGCAGGGGGCGCTCGACTACATCCTGAAACCGTTTGAACTTGATGAAATTCGTCGGGCCGTTAAAAGCGCTGTTAAAAAAATCAAGAAAGAAACGGCCGACAAAAGTCCGGACCACCAACTGGACCGCCTTTCCGACTTGAACCAGATGCTCCTCACAGTGGGGGATCGCTCTACTCTGAGTACCGTCTCATTACGCTTTGCCATGATGCATTGCCAGTCCGACCGCGGCGCCATTGTCTTCTGGGATAGAGCCAGGACCGCTTTCTGTATGATTACAATTGTCGACGATAGAATTGAGGAAGAATCTTTACCCTTGCAGCCATTGCGCGACTGTCTTGATAAAGTGGGTGTTTCCCAATTTCAAGAGCCGGTATTCATTTCTCGAGTTGATGATCACCCCCTATTTAAGGGATACTTCAAGTCGGACCTTTGCCAGAGCTTTTTCCCTCGCTGGCTCACTGAAGACATGCAGATGGTCGCCGTACCGGTAAAGCGAGCCGAGTCGTTGCTTGGGGTGCTTATGGTTGGATTTCCTGATGACACTTCGATCGTCAAGGGAGCGGACCTGAAGCTTCTAAGTATCAGCGCCAGCCAACTGGCTCTGTCGCTTGAGAACCTTGAGCTGCTGGAAGAAACGCAGATGGCCTACGTCCGACTCAAGCAGCTTCAGGACGAGACCATCCAGTTGGAAAAAATGGCCACCCGCGGCGAAATGTCAGCCGAAATTGGGCACGAACTCAATAACTTTCTAGGCGTGGTGACCGGCAATCTGTCCCTTTTGGATTTCCAACTGCAAAAAGGCAATTACGGTGAGTTGGGAAAGTACGTGCAAGCCATGACTGACAACATTGGAAAGATAAAGAAATTCACTAGCAACCTGATGGAACTCACCCCTATCTCTTCCAAGAAGGACACCCTGTACTTCGATAAATTGCTCGGGGAGGTTATCGACTATCTGAAACCCCAGCGACGATTCCAGGGTGTGAATATCAGGCTCCTGCCCATTGAACACACCATCCCGTTCAAATCCGACGGAGTACATATCCAGCAGCTTTTGTACAACCTTTTCAACAACGCTGCCGACGCTACCATGGAGCGACAGAAGCGGGATATCACAGCACGGTGTGAACTCAACCCGGATGGCGAGACCTTTAGCTTCTACATAAGTGACACTGGGGTCGGCATCGAACCGGAGCTTTTGACGAAACTTTTTAACGAGAAATTCACGACCAAAGAATCCGGCCATGGCTTCGGCTTGGTTGTCTGCAAGCGGATTGTTGACAGCCATGGTGGAAAGATAAGCCTTGATTCCACCCCCGACATGGGCACGACAATTCGGATTGACTTCCCGTTGGCCGAGCGTGTGCTGGCAGAGGTTGCAACGCCGTAGCCCAGACGCCCCAGAGGCCCTTCGGGGCGATACTCCTGCTTAAACCCCTGACAAGAGCGTTGTCAGGCCGATGCTCCGGCGTCTAGTCCGCATGGATGGAAAGGGCCACCTCCGCCGAGGCGGGGGTGACCAAATACCAGAAGGAATTCAAGATTCCGGCTCGTTCCGCCATTACGGACAATCCGCAGGGGGCTGACCGCCAAAGAATATGTAATCAACCAGGT
>Ga0307437_1001170_pt1 | contig 18172 bp, 16 predicted proteins | sample SalMarWE160390MG_FD_202146 | JGI IMG/M metagenome (GOLD analysis project Ga0307437, IMG submission 202146) | Salt marsh sediment microbial communities from the Plum Island Ecosystem LTER, Massachusetts, United States - WE1603-90 | ecosystem: Environmental > Aquatic > Marine > Intertidal zone >...
CTTCCCGTAATGCGGCCTTACGCCACGGGGCGCAAGGCCGCACTGAAATCCAAACTAAAAAGCAGGAGGTTTATCTAGGCGCGCCACCTCCTCCCATTCCGTTACCTATCAGGAACGAATCCAGTCTGTCAACGGGCAGCAGCCCACCATCTTTTGGTCGTAGGCCTATACGTCTATCGTCATCTGCTCCGGCCACACAAGTATAGATGTTGTCGTCGTTAACACCACCAGCAGGCGACTTTTCAAAACTCACGTGACTATCCACAAACAATACATTCTGTCCATCCCTCTGGTGAGCAATTGCGTTGCCACCCTTTATTAAAGTTGAATCACCAGAGCCAATTCCATTGCAATAGTCGGTCCAGTCCGTGTCGGTACCGGGCGTGACAGTTGTTGCAGCTGGAACAAGAGCTACCCATGGATTGCGGTCGGCCGCCACTGCCATACCCGGGTCGCTTGATGTGGTCAGAGCATAAACGTTGTAGGGGTGATGATACGAATAGCTGCAATATCCATCAGCACCAGCATCGTTGTTAGTTGTGCCGAAATCCCATAAATCAACCAGCTCTTTATCAGTAATACCAAAAAAAGAAAGCTTAAACTCCCTTGTGCTGGAATCACTTTTGCAGACAAACGACTTAGGCGTTACTTCGGCATACTTAACCAAAAGATAGAAACTCGAAGTAAGGGTTGCCCGGCCTGGCGAGGTAACACCAAAGGCGGTCGATCGATCGGGGGCATTCCACGCTGGGAGCTGCCTGACCAATGAAGGAGCAGCTCCAATGCCTGCCCGTGGGAGCTCGTCGTCGTAATCGTTGGCATAAATGAGCATTGCCTTGCCGATACCGGACAGGTTCGTCCCACAGACCATCCTGAAGGCAATCGCCCTGACCCGCGCCAGAGCAGGCATCAAAATGCCCATAAGCAGCGCTATGATGGCAATAACCACCAGCAGCTCAACTAATGTAAAACCTTTTGTTTTTTTCATTTTTTTCTCCTTTACTTAATCTTTTATCGAGATTCACAAGCCCAGCACATTTTTAAACACACTACGGTTTACGTTTTGATAAATAAATGCTTACCACCTCAAAAACATCAATCACTAAACATTTTTTCGCCTGCAAATCTCTACTCATTACAGTTATCGATTAAAAACGGCTGGTCAAAAACAGCTTCGCAAAACCGGTTTTTATCATTTAATCCAAAGAAATCAGCTATTTTTTAAGGTTAACGCTGCCGTAGCCGGACATATAAGCTAAATCACAAAAAAGCCATTTTGTCAGGCAGGAAGGTTTAAGGTATGAAATTAAGAACTAAATATGATGGCATTTCTAAATTATAATATTAAGACTTTGCAAACCTACCTGTCTCTGATATAAATGCTAACACAAAACGGTATTTAATGTCAAATAAAATATCGACAAATTGACAAAAAATTTTGAAAAATTTTTCTATCTGCTCAAAATGTCTATTTTTAGCTTGGGAACTCGGGTGTGGAAACAAAAAATCGCCTTGAAAACATAAAAAAACTGCTGAAAAAGCACAATCAAACCCACCTTTTGTCCTTCTGGAAGCAATTAAACGCGGCTCAAAAGCAGAATTTTCTCTCGCAAATAGAACAATTAGACTTTGAAAAAATAGACGATTGGGTGACCAATTTTGTCAAAAAATCCCCTTCCGCCAAAATAATGGACGATTTTGCCCCTGCTTTGTCCTATAAACCTGAGCCGACCAATACGGACCAACAGCGTAACTACAGCCAAGCCAAAGAGTTAGGCAAAAAACTAACGGGCGAGGGTAAGGTCGCAGCACTGGTCGTGGCAGGCGGACAAGGGACCCGGCTCGGATTCGACGGGCCAAAAGGAGATTTCCCAATCAGCCCAGTCAAAAACAAGACGCTGTTTCAAATATTCGCCGAAACCATCGCAGAAGTTACACGAAAATACCAAACCGTCTGCCCCTGGTATATTATGACCAGCCCCCTGAATTACGACGAGACCGTGAAGATTTTCCGCTCGAATAATTATTACGGCTTGAGGGATAAAGACGTCTTTATATTCCGGCAGGGCACATTGCCCAACTTCGGCTTCGATGGAAAAATCCTTTTGGCTGACAAGGACCGGATTGCCTGCTCACCTGACGGTCATGGCGGAACCTTGAAGGCACTATACCAAAGCGGGGCTTTGGAAGATATGAAAAGACGTGGCGTGGAGCTTATCAGCTACTGGCAGGTCGATAATCCACTAATAAATATCTTCGACCCGCTGTTCATCGGCCTGCATTTTCTCGATGGGGCTGAGATGTCCTCAAAAGCACTTATTAAAACAGGCCCTTATGAAAAAGTCGGTAATTTCTGTCTGGTCAATGGCAAGGTAACCGTCATCGAATACAGCGATTTGCCTGACGAGCTGGCCGAGAAACGAAATCCCGACGGCTCGCTCGTTTTCGAGCTTGGCAGTATCGGCATTCATATTATAAGCACAAGTTTCGTCAAACATCTGAATGAAGACGGCTTTGCCCTGCCTATGCACAGGGCCGTCAAGAAAATCGCACACATCGACCGGCAGGGAAATTTTGTCGAACCGCCTGAACCAAACGGCGTAAAGCTGGAGAGCTTTATTTTCGATGCCCTGCCGCTGGCCTCTAAGTCAATAATACTGCAAACTATCCGAAGTGAGGAATTTGCACCTGCAAAAAATGCCACCGGCGTTGACAGCGCAGAGTCAACAAGGCAAATGATGATTGCCCGCGCTGCCGGCTGGCTTGAATCGGCAGGCGTGAATATCCCCAGAAAATCTGATGGCTCTATCGACTGCCTGCTCGAAATCGCCCCCAGCTTTGCGCTGGAAAAAGACGATGTCAAGGCAAAGCTAAACGAGATACCCGCAATCAAGCCGAAAGACAAAATCTATCTGGCCTAAGCCATTTCGAGACAATCTCAAAGTTCACCCAATTTCACGTTTACTCGGTATAAAATTTGTGAATCGTCTCGGTGGAATACTTCTGGCCCGGCTTTAGAACGACCGACGGAAAGTCCAGCTTATTCGGCGAATCCGGGTAGTGCTGGGTCTCAAGGCAGAATCCGTAGTGCTTATTATACACCTTTGCTGATTTACCGGTTATTGAACCATCCAGGAAGTTCCCGGAATAAAACTGGATACCCGGCTGGAGCGTTTGTATTTCCAAAACGCGTCCTGTTGTCGGCTCATAAACCCTGGCAGCCAAAGCCATAGAGCCGCCACCACTATTGAGCACGTAATTATGGTCATAGCCGCCGGTAACCTGGTCGATTCGAGAGCCAATCGTCATCGGCTCGGTAAAATCCATCGGCGTATCTTTTACGGCTTTGATTTCGCCGGTCGGTATCAGGCCTTCATCAACGGGCGTATATTTATCAGCGTTGAGCATAAGCTCATGACCGAGGATATCACCGGTGCCCTGGCCAGCCAGGTTCCAGTAGGCGTGATTGGTCAGATTGATGATGGTTGTCTTATCTGTCTCGGCCTCATAGCTTATCTTTAATTCGTCATCTTTTGTCAGCGTGTAGGTAACCCTGCAGGATAGATTTCCGGGATACCCTTCTTCTCCGTCTTTACTCACATAGCTCAACGCAACGAATGCCTCGTCGCCCCCGGCTTTTATTTCCTCGAGCTTCCATACCACCTTATCAAAACCTTTTATGCCGCCGTGCAGATGATTCTCGCCGTTGTTGGTCGCCAGTGTATATTCGACGCCATCGAGCGTAAATTTCCCTTTGCCGATACGATTGGCATATCTTCCGACAATCACCCCGAAATAGGGGTGGTCCGTAAGGTATCCTTCAAGTGTATCAAAGCCGAGCATTATATCAGTCAGATTTCCATCGCGGTCCGGCGTCTCCAGTGATACCAGAGTCGCTCCGTAGGTCATAATCCTTGCTCGAATGCCGTTGGGATTGGTCAAGGTAAATAAATCAATTTGTGTGCCGTCGGGCATTTGGCCAAAAATCTCCGTATTTGCACTCATAACATTAACCTCCTTACTTTGCGGCTCTGCCGGTGGTTCGCCTGATGGCTGCTTTTCACAGCCGAACACAAATATTGCCATTACTGCCAAAATACAACCGACCAATTTTGTTCTTCTCATTTTTTTACTCCCTTACTTTTAATTCAGCACCTTATAAACATTATTCGACATCCTTTTTCGCTCCTACAATATACACCGATGCGGAGCACCCTGTCAAAAAAAGATTTGTCAAAATTACCAAATAAAATAATCGATTGAAATTTCAAAAACTCCACTGTATTGCCCCTATGGGGGATATTGTTGACATAGTCGGGATAACTGATATACTTGCCAATAACGTAAGAAATCAGTGGTTCATCAAAGCTGCACCTGCTGATGAAAAACACGAGTAGTGTAGCTGAATATTAACTGTTGAAGCAAAAGGATGTCCGAATGGCGCTATTATTGGGATACGATGTCGGAAGCTCGTCGATAAAAGCGACGCTGATGGAAGCTGAAACAGGTAATGTGCTGGCAATGGCGACTTCACCTGAAAAAGAACTGGAGATTATCGCCAAAAAGTCCGGCTGGGCTGAACAACATCCTCATACATGGTGGGAGCACGTCATCAAGGCAACAGATAAGCTGGGCTCGAAAATCCCCGGAATTCAAAACGTTCAGGCAATCGGGATTTCCTACCAGATGCACGGGCTGGTTCTGGTGGATAAAAACAAAGAGGTGCTCAGGCCCTCGATAATCTGGTGTGACAGTCGTGCGGTCGAAATCGGAGAAAAGGCCGCAAAACAAATCGGCGAAAAAAAATGCCTGGAGAACCTGCTGAATCTGCCGGGTAACTTCACCGCCTCGAAGTTAAAGTGGGTTATGGATAATGAGCCGGAGATTTATTCCAAAATCCATAAGATGATGCTGCCGGGCGATTATATCGCTATGCAGATGACCGGCGAGATAAAGACAACCCCTTCAGGTCTATCCGAAGGGATAATATGGAATTTCCGGCAGCAGCGTATCGCCAAGCTCTTACTCGACCATTACGGAATTTCCGAAGAGCTGATTGCCGACGTTGTCCCGACATTTTCGGTTCAGGGCGAACTAACCCGGGCAGCGGCCGAGGAACTGGGGCTAAAGCCGGGGACAAAAATATCATACAGGGCGGGAGACCAGCCCAATAATGCGCTGTCGCTCAACGTCTTAAACCCCGGCGAGATAGCAGCTACGGCAGGGACATCGGGTGTGGTTTACGGCATCACTGAAAAAAACGACTACGACAGTAAATCAAGGGTCAATACGTTCGTTCACGTCAATCACACACAGCAAATACCGAGATACGGAGTGCTGCTGTGCCTGAACAGCACGGGAATTCTCAATAGCTGGCTGAAACACAATGCCACCGATGGGCTGGATTACGAACGGATGAATGAATTAGCCGGCAGTGTCAAGGTGGGAAGTGACGGACTTGTGATTCTGCCCTACGGGAACGGGGCTGAAAGGACGCTCGAAAATAAGAATCTTGGCGCATCTATCCACGGCTTGAATTTCAATATCCACAACAGGGCACACCTGTTGCGGGCGGCACAGGAGGGCATTGTCTTCGCATTGAATTACGGATTGCAAATAATGCGGCAGACGGGAGTCCGTGCGAAAACCGTCCGGGCAGGCAATGCAAATATGTTCCTCAGCCCGCTGTTCGCCGAGGCGTTTGCGACGGTTACAGAATCCACGGTCGAATTGTATAATACGGACGGCTCGCAAGGCGCTGCAAGAGGGGCTGGAATCGGTGCGGGTATTTACAAGGGACCGGAAGATGCCTTCGCAGGCCTGCAGCCGGTCAAGACAATCGAACCAAATAGGAAATTAACAACAGATTACAAAGAAGCGTATGAAAGATGGGAAAAAATATTGAATTATGAATTGAATAGGAGTTAACAAAATGGCTGAGAAATCATTACACAGTATATGCAGATGGACATTCAATCCGGGCAAGGGCGGATTTGTGCCCGGCGACCAGAGACCTGAATGGGGCGGAAAATTCGGCACGCCGGAAATGATTAAGCTGGTAAAAGACAAGATTGCTCCCCGGCTGCCCGGCAATATCGAGCTGGGAATAGAGATGCACTACGATGCGGAAGTAGATGATAAAAACGCCGCGGCTGTTGCCGATGCGCTGGTGGACAACAAATTGTATCTGGCGATGATAACACCCGGCGCCCACTGCCACTTTGCATACGGCGGGATAGCATCGCTGGACCCGCAGGAGAGAAAAAACGCTGAGGAGCTGGGTACCAGAACAGTTGATTTGGCTTATGGGCCTTTGAAAAAGGCGTGGCACCCGGAAAAGGCGCCCTCGCTCGTTATCTGGAACGGCTCATTCGGATATGATATCGCCACCGTCGGGATTAAGCAGATGTATCAAAATCTTAAAGAAAGTATTGCCGGTTTGTGCAAATACGAACAGCAAAAAGGCGGCAGCTTATATATTGCGTTTGAGCCCAAGCCGAATGAAGGACACCCGGCGATGTTAATTCCGACAGTTGCAAGTGCACTTTTGTTCTGGAGAAAAATCGAAGAAGAATTCGGCATTTCCAGAGACAAAAAAGGCGTGAACAAGGAGTTCGGGCACTCAGAAATGATTGGGCTGGACCACGTATATGATTCGGTCGAAGAGCTGGACAACGATATGATGGTCCATATGCACCTGAACAGCCAGGGTTACAACGACGGCATAATTCTCGGCGGGCCGGGCAAATACGATATAGACCACGGGACCAGAATAAACGGTATGAACATCGCAATCGCAGGGCTTATCCAGCAAGCGGGCTATAATCGCTGGAAAGGCCACGATATGCAAACACGGGCCTACGACGATGCAGAGCAGGGAATCGACAGAGTGGTAAGGAGTGTGCTGAGCTGGGAGGCCTGTGCGAAGGCCGCAGAGGAACTGGATACTAAAAAGTTAATGAACTTGCTTGCCAAACGAGAAACCGCCAAAGCCGAGGATGTGATGCGGCATGCAGTTGTTACCGCTCAAAAGTATTTCGACGAAATGTCCAAATAATTCCGCTTTAGGTTATGAGCATTGCATCGCCGTAAGAGTAAAAGCGGTATCGCTGCTCGATGGCGTATCGATATACTTTCAATATGTTCTCTAATCCTGCAAAGGCAGCGACCAAAGCCAGCAGGGTGGATTTGGGCAGGTGAAAATTCGTTATCATTGCGTCGATGAACTTGAATTTATAGCCGGGCTTTATGAACAGATTTGTTGTTCCGCTTGTCGCCTTAATCTGCGAATCGGCAGCGACAGTTTCGAGGGTTCGTGCTGAGGTTGTACCGACGGATATTATGCGTCCCCCTCTGCTTTTAGCCGCATTTATCAACCGGGCATTTTCTTCGTCAATGCTAAACCATTCATAGTGCATCTGGTGGTCTTCGAGATTTTCAGATGTTATCGGCTTGAACGTGCCCGCTCCCACGTGCAGTGTTAAGTATGCAAAGCTGATTCCAGTATTCTTTAAGTGTTCGATTAGCTGCTTTGTAAAATGCAGTCCTGCCGTTGGGGCCGCGACAGCGCCGGGATTCTCGGCATAAACCGTTTGATACCGCATTTCATCTTCCGCAGCCACAGCGAGGTCATCATCACGCTTAATATATGGCGGCAGGGGCGGAAAACCAATCCGGTTCAGAAGGGCTTCGACGTTTTCCTGTGTCTGTACCTTTAGCAGGTATCTGCCGCCGGCTTTTCCGAGCACTTCTGCGGTGCAAAAATCCTGCTTCTTCTTGTCTTTAAGAAGCAGAGTCTCGCCGGTCCTGACCCTTCGGCTGCCTTTTAACATTACTTCCCAGACGCCAGCTGCGCCTTCAGACAGAAACAAACCTTCGAGTTTGGCTCCGCTTCGGCGGCAGGCAAAGAAACGGGCCGGTAAAACCTTCGTATCATTAAGGATAAGGCAATCGCTGGCTGATAGAAAATCACCAAGGCGACTAAAACTGCCGTCAACAATCTCACCGCTAAAACGGTTAAAGACCAAAAGCCGTGAGTCACTGCGAACAGCGGCCGGCTGCTGGGCAACCAATTCCGGTGGAAGATAGTAATCCAACTTGCCAGTTCTCATAACAAAAAGTTATCAGACGGTCGACAAAAAGACAAAAAAAATTTTGGCCGACAATAAGCTAATTTAATGGTTTTTATTTTACTAAAAAATTCCAACAGAAGTGGCCTGGCTTGATGGACGATACCGATTATGCAGTTCCAACTTTTGATAATGATTTTTCGAAGGTCAGGCAATGGCATCGGGTGAAATTTTTGAAGAAGCGGCAACATCAATCACAGCATTGGGCAAAAACGAGCTTAAAAAACGCATTAAAAATTTCAAAGGCCGATTCAAGCTGGATTTTACCGAGGATTACCTCAATAACCTCAGCGCTGACAGATTAAGACACATCCTTTTAGCGGCGTTAATCAACACCAAGCCGCATCGTTAAAACCTCTTCGCCGTTCCGGCTAAAAAAGCTATTTAGATTAGATTCAAAGCGCATAAAAAAACTGGGGTTCATAACGAACCCCAGTCACTGTGAGACAGCATAAATATCAATTCCAAAGTTATCAGTTACTGACTCACACCAACCAAGATATAAAAAGAAGAAAAGAACAACTCTTTTCAATTATAATTATAACACCCTATGCCGGTTTTGCAAGCATTTTTTCAAAAATTTTCCCATTTTTACGAAAATTTTTATTTTCCCCGAGTTTTCGCCCAAATCCTGCTAATTTGCCTATATCAGACCTCAAAAATAGCTATACCGGTTTTTGTAGGTCAGGACGTGGAAATCCGGCATATCAGCCCTGAAAACGCATATTTCGTTAGTTTTCTCGATTGTCCCCAGCTCAATTGCCACTTACAGGTGCAACACAATAAATGTAAATAAGCAGCTCGGAGCCGGTGTTCTTTACATCGTGGACGGTATTTGGGGGAATATATGAAATCCTGCCTTGCCCGACCTGAAAGGATTCTTTTCCTCCAATTAGCAATTCGCCCTGCCCGGAAAGGAAAACGAGCATTTCTTCATTTTGCTCGGTGCTGTGCTGACCGCAGTTTTCCGAAGGGTTTAAATATACCCTGCCCGAGCGCATTCCGCAGGTTTGCGGCCTGCCGGCCAGAAGTCTTTGATACTCGGGCAAATCATTCAAAACCACAACAAGAACCTCTTGAGACGATGCCATATACTCTCCTTGAAACCGGAAACTCTGCTCCAAAACAGACATATTAAAAGAATTTATTTTTTTGTCAACTATTTACTTGACTCGGTAGCACGAATTTTATATTTTTATGCATGGTAGCACGATTTAAATTTTTTTATGCGCAAAGTTAACGTCAATACTACTAGCTTTTGGAGGATTTAGTTATGAAAAGAAAAAGTTTAGCACTGATTATATCATTGGTGATCGGCTCAGCTACGTTTGCCCAAGATCCTTGTGCAGTGACTCACTGGGAGTTCCAGGCGGTATTCGAAGACGGAACCAGTTCGTTCGATGACGCTGGTCCTGACATTGTAAGCTTAGAGGGGATTGTCTTGAACAATCCCGGAGATATGGTGGACCCAACGCCGGATTATCAAGGAGAGCCTGCTGATGACATGGGCGGAGAGTGGCAGATATTCATTCAAGGCGAAGGCGACGACCACGCCGCTACTGCCATCTGGATGGGGCAAAATTATAGTTCTCTGGGAGATATGCGACCGCCTGAGGAAAACTACACGGATGCAAATTGGATAGCAGAATTGAAGAGTTTGAATTCAGCTAAATTCAGTCAGGGAGATAGGGTTAGAGTTATAGGGCGTTATCTGTTTTACAAAGGAAAATTAAACATTAATGAACGCCATTACATCAGTGAGGAAAACAACTTTACTATTGAGTTGTTGGAGCGCGGTGTTGGGTTACCTCGACCTGAGATTATAACTCTTGACCAAGTAAAAGATGCCAACGACAACTACATCTTCGACCACACGAGACTTACGGGCTGCGAGTATTACCAAGGTCGCTTGGTTAGAATCAACAATGTCGGTCTTGTAGATGCAAACGAATGGGGTCCTCAGGACCAAACGGAGGTCCAAACAGCAACGATCATCGATTCAAACAACCTGACCTTCCCATTAAAGCTTGGTTTAGGTACAGGCATCTATGCCGGTTCAAATAACTTGAGTGAGACTTTTGATGTGATTGGGATTTTTGACCAGGAACCGCTCGCTCCGCCTTATCCGCCTGATCCCAAGGCAGGCTACCGAATCTGGGTAATGGATTATGACGGCAATGGCTCTGTTTTGGCCAGTCGTGAGCACCGACAGGCAAGTAAACCTGGCGATACTAATATGAATGGTATGGTTAACCTGACTGATTTTGCCAAATTGGCCGAAGACTGGCTCAAGTGATGTACTAACGCGGGAAAAATTTTCAAACCGGACCTAATTAGTGAAACGCGCCTTCACTCTAATCGAATTATTGGTGATTATCGGCATTATCACTTTGCTGGGTGGGATTTTACTTCCTGTAATGAGACGGGCTCGCCTTCAAGCAAAAGTCGTTGTGGTTAATGCTGAGTTAAATCAGATTGGCCTGGCTCTCGAAATGTATATGATGGACAACAACAATAAACATCCGCCTGTGCGAGAGGATTGCTGGGACCTAGAAAACCTACATCAACTCCCCTGGGAGCTGATGTGGGGTGGATATTTGCCGAGCCCACCTTCGGGCACATGGATGTCTACGGGTATGGAAGATAGATTCAATCGGAACTACACATACAAATATCGAGCTGTTGGTGACCTGATTGCAAATGAAGGAAAAGTAACATCAAACGAGGCTTGGTTAAGAATCCCTGAAGGATTTCCTGATCGTGAGGATGACCCAAACAAAGACCATATATACAGAAACCCCTTAACATCACCGGTTACATGGGTTATTTACAGTTTAGGACCTGAATTTAACCTAAAAGAGATGAGGAAATTGCATTACCCTATCCCCAAAAAAACCTGGTACAGCCCCAAGAAACGCAAAGGTATAATCACTCGGATACGATTGAAAAAAGGCCAACATATAGGTTCGTTTGAAAACTGAAAAGTAAATGCAAAACATAAACCTACAATACATATCAGCTCCCTTATTAGTGGTTGTTTGTATTTTAGCCGGCTGTAAAAACACAGCCGGCGACCAAAATCAGCCGGAAATCGCCGTCACCAATTCATATTTGCAGTGCGTGGTAAAAGACCTCTGCGAGGACCAAAAAGAAGTCTTCTGTCTGGCGCCGCCGGGTATGTGCCCGGGCCATTTTGATATTTCGCCGGGCCAGGTAAACAAGCTCTGCAAGTGCAAAATACTGCTGCGTTTTGACTTCCAAGAAGATATCGATGAGTCCCTGTTGCAAATGAAAGAAAAAGGGCTGAAAATAAGCTCTATCCGGGCCTTACCGGGCTTGTGCATTCCCGAAACTTACCTCGCCGCCTGTCAGGATGTCTGCAATATCCTTTCAGAGCAATACCCTGAAAAAGCAAACCGGTATCAACAAAAATTAAAGCTGATTGAAAGACGCCTGGAGAATCTAAGCGGCGAGCTTCACGAAAAGATAAGACAGCTCGGTTCAGGAGCATCTCAAGTTATTGCCTCAAACCATCAGGCGCAGTTTTGTAACTGGCTTGGCTTGGAAACGATAGCCACATTCACAGGAAGCGATACTGAAACAGCTTCAAATATCCAAAAATGTCTTGAAAAAGCAAAAGAATACAACATCAGTTTTGTAATAGCCAATAAGCAGGAGGGCACAGCGCTCGCGGGAGCTTTGGCAGAACGCATAAGAGCCAGGGTCGTAGTTTTCAGCAATTTCCCGGATTATGAACAACCTCAAATTTCCTGTTTTGACAGACTCATAAAGGAAAATACTCAGGCATTAATCGAGGCGGCAGGGCAATGAAGGGCAGCACCTTAGAGCTTTCGGGCATTGAAGTCAGACGTTCCAGAAGGACCATTCTTAATATCGACAATTTAAAAATACCTTCCGGCCAATTCGTTGGACTAATAGGACCGAACGGAGCAGGCAAAACAACGCTGCTGAACGTCTGTTGCGGCCTGATAAGTCCCCGCCGCGGTTTCATCAAGTTTAACAATACCGATTTATCCCTCCTTATGAGCTGGAAGAAAAGCAATTTACGCAAGCAAATCGGCTACATCCCGCAGGCAACAGAATATAATGCTGAATTGCCGTTTACTTTGCAGGAAGTAGCAGCAATGGGCCGTATAAGTGTGAAGCCCCTGCTTTCCCGGCTGAACAGGGAAGATTACGAGCGGATCGATTACTGGATTGACAAACTCGGCTTAACCAGCCGGAGAAATCAGACATTCAGAAGTCTCTCAGGTGGAGAACAGCAAAAAGCCCTCATTGTTAGAGCAATGGTGCAGGACCCTGCAATACTAATGCTCGATGAGCCGGGCTCAAACCTTGACTTCAACTGGAAATATCAGATTTCAAGCATTATAGACCGATTATACCAGCAGACTCATATCACCGTTTTAATGGTTTCTCACGAAACAGACCTGCTTCCCCCGTGCTGCAACAGGATTGTTCTTATGCACGAAGGACAAATCCTCGCCGATGACACTGCGGAGAAGGTCTTTGCATCCGACGCACTCGAGAGAGCTTATGAATGCCGAATTGAGACATTCAATATTAGTGGACGAAAGTATATTATAAGCAAAAAACAAGTATAAATTTTTTGCGGAAGTATGGACTCATTTTTCCACTTAGTAATATTTGCAGGCGCCATTGCAGGGGCCAGCACCGGCCTATTGGGTGTTTACATAGTCGGCATGCGAATGCCCTTTATCGGCATCACAATTTCTCACGCAGCAATGGCCGGAACTATTTTTTTCTGTCTCCTGGGTTTTAACCCGGCATTAGGAGCTATAACAGCTTCAATAATAACTTCGATGAGTCTGGCAGCGATTCAACCTGAAAAATCGAGACTGGACACAAACGTAGGTCTGGCAATAGTTTTTTCGTTAATGCTCGGACTTACTTTTCTGGGAATAGGACTTATGCAAGGCAGCCGCTCTGAAGTCCTCGGCTTACTCTGGGGCAGTATTCTTTTCGTTCATAAAAAAACCGTCGTTGTTATCACAATTATGAGTTTGCTGTTAGCGGTTTTTACCATCACTTTTAACAAGGAACTAAAAGTGCTGTTATTCAGCCGGTCCATCGCGGCTGCAACCGGTGTGCACGAGAGATTTGTTTATTGTTTGTTTCTGGCCCTGTGCGGTATAGTGCTGTCGGTTAATTTGTCAATCATAGGCGGATTGCTAATTTTCGCACTTATTACCAATCCTGCGGCAGCGGCTTACCAAATATGTCGCGGACACAAATCGGTAGTTATCGTCTCAACTTCTCTGGGGGCACTGAGCGCGGTCGGCGGCTTTCTTATTTCTTTCTATTCCAATTTGCCTACAGGGGCTTGTATTGTTATTACCAGTACGGTAATTTTTGTCCTTGCAGTTGCATTCAGGTGGGCTATAGGCAAGAGTTAATAAGTGCAATTTTCCAGCCATCAGGGCCATAATTTCCCAGCCAGTCCATGCTTTTACCCTCAAAAGTCCCACTATTTGGGAGAAATTAAAAAAATTACAATAAACCGCTTGCAAAGTTAGCTGCAACTAACTATATTAGCCATTCCCAACATAAAGCCGAAAACGCTTTGCGGTTATAAGCCATTATTAGATAGGAACTTATGTATTTTGCAAAAGATGCTTTTTTATGTGAATATAAGGAGTGAATTATGGGCAAAACAAGAATTGTCATGAGTGTTGTTTTTTTGTTAAGTGTTGTGAATCCTTTAAGGGCTGAAGGCACAAAATCGGAAGAGTCGGCCAGCCATAGTAGTATCCGGCAGCAGGAAACACTAACAAACGGCTTCTTCGGCCTCGGCGACAACCTCTCCGACAGTGGTATAGAGCTGGGCATCCGCGTCACAAATATTTACCAGCAAAACGTTCACGGCGGCATGAGCACGCACCGCAGGACTGGTCGATACTCAGGCAGCTACGATTTGGAATTGACGGCAGACTTGCAAAAGCTGTTAGGTATCGAAGGCGGAACTCTCTATGTGCACACGGAGGGCTGGTGGCCGAAGTCCGAGGGCATTGACGGGCATTCAGTAGGCAGTGCATTCGGGGTAAATGGGGATGCTATGCCAAGAAATTCAATGGTTGTTACAGAATTTTGGTATGAACAAGAAATGTTTGACGGCACATTCCTTTTAAGAGTCGGCAAGATGGACATTACTGGCGGCTTCGAGTGCCACGGCTGCCCGGTAGCATTCGACTGCAGCTTGTTTGCCAATGACGAAAACACTCAGTTCCTAAATAGTGCCCTTGTCAACAATCCAACAATACCGTTCCCGGACTACGCCCTCGGCATAGCCGCCTTCTACAATCCTGTAAGGTGGTGGTATGCCTCCGCTGCTGCTGTGGATGCACAGAATGATGTAAGAGAAACCGGTTTCAGCACTACATTTGGCAATGAAGATTATTTCTTTTATGTTTTCGAGACCGGCATAGTACCGCAAATAAACTCTTCGAAAGGACCCCTGAAGGGTGTTTATCGAATAGGTGTGTGGAACGACCCTCAGCCAAAGGCACATTCGGACAGCAGTAAAAATTATCGAGACGATGTCGGCTTTTATCTTAGCTGCGGCCAGATGCTGATTAAGGAAAACGCTGAGCCCGATGACAGCCAGGGACTCGGAGCATTTTTTAGATATGGCTATGCCTCTGATAAGAGGAACGATATTACTAATTTCTGGAGCTTTGGATTTCAATACCAGGGTCTTATAGAAGGCCGTGACGATGATGTGCTCGGCGCCGGCTTCGCCCAGGGATTTTTCAGTGACAGGGCATCTACGACCTACAAAGACGATTATGAAAGCGCTGTCGAGGTTTACTATAATGCTCAGATTACACCCTGGCTGAATATCAGTCCGAGCATTCAATATATTACCAACCCGGGCGGCACCGAAACAGCCGGTGACGCACTGGTACTTGGCATGCGGGCAGTAGTGACTTTTTAAAAATTAGAAACTGAAATCAAGAATTTTCCCGCAAAACACCTTCACCAGAGTGCGCGTTATCTTTGTAGGCAAGCCCTCGTTTTTAGAAAAATTTATCTATAGGCGATGTCATTCCGGCCTTGAGCCAGAAACGATGGAAGATAGATGACGGAAAACAGATGACAGAGGACGGTGGGCGGACGACTATTGTCGCCGGCAACCGCAAGCAAATTCTGGATTCCAGCTTGCGCAGGAATGACAAAAAAACGGGAATAACAAAAAAGGGGGATTGACAATGACAGGAAGTAATAACACAGAAGCACCAGAAATTAAGGAAAAACCGCAGCAAAGCAAAAAATCTACCTGCTAACTCGACGTGCAACCGACTAACCATAAGGCATTAAATTTCCTTGCGGTTTTGAAAATGCCGTCTTAAAATACCCCTTTCCATTCTCCGTAATAATACTACGAAGGATGAACCAAATCTATAAAGGGCAAAATATGTTGACCAGACTGCATAGCGTTACTCTTGTAGGAATTGAAGGGATAATCTGCGAGGTTGAAGTTAATGTTGCCCGTGGCGGAAAGCAATCTCAACAATGCAAAACACATCTCGCTGTTTCATCTCGATGATGTGTTACTCTCGCCTAACTGGAAGGGTTATCCGAACGAGGAATACTCCGCCAGCTTGAAGCTCAGCAATGACGGAACCACCCAACGTTCTAATTATTCTTTGAACCAAAGCCAGGCCCAAACCACAGTGAACACCCGCGTCCTCACGCGAGGAATCACCCCGCCAGAAGCAGTCGAATACCTGTGAGACTTCCTTTCTGGTGAGCTTACAGCCGGTGTTGGCAACAGTGATTTCTACGGAGTCATCCCTGCTGCCTCGACTTACGTCGAGAGACGCAGAGGCAGGGACTTTTTGAGCTGTTGTCCAGATTCGGCCCGCTTTGTCGGCGTATTCGACGGCGTTGTGCAGAAGATTTGACAAAACAATAGAGAGGTTATCAGAATCTGATTCGCAGGTGATTCCGGCAGGGACGCGATTCTCAAATAAGATACTGCGCTGGAGTGCTCTTTCTGAAAACGAGCGCCAGCAGAAATTCACCATTTCCGCGAGGCGTATCTCCTCCTGGCGGGAGGTCGCCTGGCAAGCATCAAAGCGGGCAATCATCAGCAAGTTGTTCACCATTGTCTGCATAACTTCAACGATTGCCAGACAATCTGAAAGGGCTGTCTTATATTGATTTGCGTCGCGGACGCGCGCCAGAGTTACCTCAATCGTAGAACGTATCCCTGCCAGGGGCGTACGTAATTCGTGGGCGACATCAGCACTAAAACGTCGTTCTCTATCGAAGGAAGCTTCCAGCCGAGATAACAACTCGTTCAGGCGGTTCTTGATTGGCGCTATCTCTGTTGGTACGTGCTCGGCACCAATTCGAGCAGTGAGATTATCTTCCCTGATGGCTGCAATCTCTACGGCAATGGAATTCAGCGGGCGAAGACCTTGTCGAACCACAAGGGCTGCAACAAGAAAAGATAAAGTAATTGTGGCAACTGACGCAATCAGGAGAAGCGAGGACAGGAACCGCAATTGGTACTGCAAATCGCCGGCATCCTTAGCCACCACTAAAGTAAGTGCCTGCCCTTTTTTTCGTTGACGATAATCCTTATCATCACTGTCTGCTATCCTTGGTCTGAACTTGAGACCTACGGCCCGCCCGGGTTGACCATTTTTCAATTCTAATGGCTGAATAACCGGCTCGCCGAGTGAACCTCCAAAGAGCGGGAGAACATCCGTATCCAACGAAGGCGACTTAGCTATTATGATGCCGTCGAGAGACCATAGCTGGTAGTAAATTGCGTGCTTATTACTCTGGAACTCCGGCATCTGTTGGTCCTCAAACTCCATCTCAATCTTGCCGTCATCCTGTTCCACCGATGCCGCTAACATCTGGGCTGTAGATACCAGTGATGTATCGAATTGGCGGAGTAATGCGCGACTAATCACCGTATGAATTATGATGCTGAAGATAATCAACAGCAGGGTCATTCCGCCTATTATGCCAACGAGTAAACGAGTTCGTAGTGAACGCGTCATGATTGCGCTCCTAAAGCATAGCCCCGCCCTCTGATAGTGTGAATCAAAGGAGGTTTGCCCTGCCGTTCGACTTTTCCGCGGAGATAACCAATATACACATCCACAACATTACTGGCGGCGCAGGAGTTGAACTCGTAGATGTGCTCCCATATATCAGTACGAGTAACTGTTTGGCCCACACGCAGGGCTAAGTACTCCAAAAGAACATACTCTCTTGGCGTAAGCTGAATTTCCTCGCGACCTCGCCAAACTCTTTGTGTTGTCAGGTCAATCCGCAGGTCCTGGACATTTATCTGAGGGTTCTTTTCGCGATAGCTTCGACGCAGTAACGCCCGAACCCTTGCCAAAAGTTCTTCGAATGCAAACGGCTTTACGAGATAGTCATCGGCTCCGAGGTTCAAGCCCTTTATGCGGTCCTGCAACGTGTCTTTAGCAGTAAGTATCAAGATATGGGCCTTTCGCCCCTTAGCCCTGAGTTTCGTTAGGATAGTGAGGCCGTCCACGCCGGGCAGCATAAGGTCGAGGATAATTACGTCATACTCATTACTCATTGCATACCACAAGCCCTCCTGTCCATCCCGTGTGGTATCTACAGCAAAACCAGCCTCGCGCAGTCCCTTCGTCAGTGATGCCTGTAAAGGCCGATAGTCTTCTATGATTAGTAGACGCATCCGAACACCCACAAAAAAACACCGCTGAGCGATAATGCTTTAGAACTCAGCAGTGCTTATTTTAACTCTAAAAACCTGATGTGTCAGTACTTTTACTGTCCTTAATTATCCTCTTCATCATTTTCATCTTCATCCTCTACTTTTTCACTGAACAGGATTCCATCTGCAGCCATTGAAATCACAACCTCTTACACATAATCTGCTTATTCTAACTAGTTGTGAGCTGAAATATATACGGTATCTTTGCGTACGTATAATTGAGTGCAACATAAAATATTTCTATTTACTTTCAAAATGATATTCTTTCCTGATT